>JACCDI010309863.1_pt1 | contig 34624 bp, 27 predicted proteins | sample 7442791 | NCBI WGS metagenome assembly JACCDI01 (sample SAMN15323434, study PRJNA562643) | freshwater metagenome | isolation source: river surface water | place: USA:Blue River Watershed | collected 2017-08-15 | reverse complement strand
GATTTTATTTGAGATATCGTGATCAGAATTATAAGATCAAAGAAGGAATGACTGCAGAAGAGATGACAGAAGAGGAAGCGATACAATGTTTAGGAATTGTTTCAGAAACACGGGAAGATGGAAGCACGAAAACGATTGTTTTTCCCATTCAAAAAGGAAAATATCAGATTAAGAATGGTCAATATGGTCCCTATGTGCAATTAGATAAGACGTTTGCATCGATACCGAAAACAATGGAGATAGAAAAGATGACAGAAGAAGATTGTAAGAGATTGGTTGAAGAGAGAAAGGAATATGATAAGAAGAAGAAGAGTGAAGGAACAAAGAAGAAACCGATGAAGAAGAGTTCTTAGAAATCGTATAAGTGAATGATATTTTTTAGAGATATAATATAAATATGATTATTTTATTACGAGGACATATAAGAAATTCATTTGATAATGAAGAATTATATAATTTTATAAATGAATTATCTAAAAAATATCTTATTCAAATTTATATTCATACATGGAATATTAAACAAAATAATATTTCATGGAGGAAAATGGAAAATGATTTTACAGAAATTACAATTAAAACAATTCAAAATTATTTTAAAGATTTAAATATATTTATTCAAAAAATAATGATTGAAGATGAAAAAAATATTTCATTAATCGGAAATTTAGAAGGTAAAATATTATGCACGAAAACAAATATATTAGGATGGAAACGTTATATTTATGGACAATATAAATTATGTGATTTTGTATATCATCATTTATCTGGATGTGAATTTGTAATAAATACGCGATTTGATCTATTTTGTAATTCTTTTGTATTTCCAATGGATGAAATGATGAAATTTATAGATAATGAATATGTAAAAAAAAATAATAAAAAAAATATATTTTTAAAAGAAGGTGAATATTGTGGTTTAGATAATATTATTTTAGGAAATATGAATACACAATATCAACTCTTTTCATATTTATATTTTCACTTAGATGATTTTTGTCAAGATCCACAAAATACTTATTTAATACATCCCGAATTTCTTGTATATCGTGCCAATCAATTACTTTTATAACTTTTTAATCAAATGAAATCAATATAAAGAAATCATTTTCTTTATATACTACAAAATGATGAAATAAAATCAATATAAAGAAACAATAAAATTTTTCGCGACAGTATGCAATAAATATCACTATAAGATGATTTACAAAAAGATGAAATGGGAATGAAAATTTATTTGTAAAGTTGAAATAGTAATTTATAAATTGCACCAAGTAAAGGCGAACAACCTGATTTCGCCATTTAGTTAGCAACAGATATTTTTATAAAATATTTGCAAAATGAAATTTTTAACTTTTTTTTTTTGCAGAACTTGATATAAAGTAAGTCGTTGCCAACAATCCCAAAAGTGTTTTTTAATTAAATTTTGTCAAATGAAAAGGTATTTAAAGAAATCAATTATTTTTTTAAGTAGTATGAATTTGATTAAATCATTGGCAAATTTCTTGGATGAATTGAAGGAAGACGTAGAAGTGGTCATTGAGATCGTTGGTAGAGAATATTTTGAGTATTTCATTGGGAGGTTCTTCAGGATTGAGAATGGAATAGAAGAGTTGGAAGAAGACAATGAGGAAATGGTTCATATTGAGGGGGAGGTCATCATTTTCGAGTTCTTCAATAAAAGGAGATAACATACCACCATAATAGATTTTTGCAAAAGAGTGAAGAGTAGAATCTTGAATGAGATTGCGAAGATAGGTGGAGAGATTGTCGATGACACCTTTCATGATGCGTTTAGTGGGAAGAGTTGATTTTTCGAGCATTTCATTCATTTGAAGAGATTGAAGTTTTGTGTCGATAAAATAGAGAGGAATGAAATAGATTTTTTTGTGATCATATAAAAGGTATGAAATGAGATAGAATTCAGTAAAACGAGGAGATTCATTTTCTTTATCAATATGAATTTTAACACGAGTAAAGAGAGGGATAAGAAGACGGAATTTTTCTGTTTTTTCTGCAATCATTGGAAGAAGAATATCTTCAAGAACAAAAGAAGGATAGAAATGATTGGATTCAATATGGAAATCAAAAAGAAGTTTTTCAGGAGTTGGATGAGATTTTTCTTCTTCACGAATTAAGAGATATTGGCGTAATGGATTTTTATTAAATTTGGTAGATTGAAGTATTTTTTCTATACGTGATTGATTTTGAACAAACATTTCATTTTCAACTTTTACAGAAAATTGATCTAAATTCTCTTCTTTACCAAATTTATGAATATCTACTTGCATATGCATAGCACGAGTCTCTTCTAAACTGAATGTGGGATCTTTCTTTTTTAAGACTTCAAAGAGAACAGGGCATAATTCTTTTTGGTGTTGAGGAAATTGATTCATCATTTTACGAAATTTGGAGAGAACTAATTGAATTTTTTGAGCAGGATTTTTGAGAAAAAGTTTTGATGTGTCATCTACTTTTAACAAAACGGAATTTGAAAAGACATTTTTATTAATCTTACTTTCTATATTCTCTTCAATTACATTATTACCTTCTACTAATTCAATTTCTCCAACACTTTTCATTTTTAATTCATAATAGGTTTGAATCAAATGAATAAGTTTTTCCATTTGAATCGTATTATTCACACAATTGACAAAACGACGTTTTCCATCTTCATCTCTTTTTTTAAGAAGATATAATTTTAAAATGGGATATTCAGTAATAGTTGAAGTAAACTTTTCACATTCATTTTCATCATCAACCTCTTCAAAATAGATCATCAACATATTTTGAACAACACCTTCTTCTATTTCTAAATTTTGACGTTTAACTGAAGAATAAGCTTCAGAAGCTTGTTGAGGAATTTCAAAAGTGGTGACAATATAATAGATCGGTTCTTCAATATCTGAATTAAATTCAAATTTGATTTTCTTTTTTTCAAGTAATTTTGCCAAATTATGTTTTGTCAAACCTTCTGCACTTTTTGTGGAATCTGTTTGTTTGAAATAACGAAATGTGATATTTAAAGTTAATTTCTCTTTGGATTCCGTAATCGTTTCTTGATTCTCCTCTTCATTTTCAATAGGTTCCATTTCAATATTCTCATTTTCATTTTCATCTTCATTTTCATTCTCATTTTCATTTTCATCTTCATTTTCATTTTCATTTTCAAGATTTTCATCTTCATTTTCATTTTCATTTTCATTATATTTTTCATCAAATTCCTTTTCTTTAGATGACATGATAGAATCAAAAGATAGAATACCTACTTTTTGACGAGATAAAAAAATATCGTTTTTTTACCGATTATAAATATAACATACTTTGACTCATTGTTAATTCTTCTTTTTGAAATGATGTCTTCTTTAAAAATTTCTCAATCATCTCTTGATTCACTTGAATTGGTAATGCAAAATTTTGTATCCAATAATCCATTTCAATCTTCTCTGTTTCAGATGGATTTTTAATCAATCGTAACAAGTTCATTTTTAATAAAACATCTTCAAAAATCTTTCGGATGGTTCTGACTCCTTTCTCATCTTTTGTATATTTTTGAATCATCCATTTGATTAATTCATCTGAAAATATAATATCTTTTTCTTGGAATCCAACATTTCCGAGTAATTCGGGTAATACATATTTTTTTGTAATTTCAATCTTTTCCTCCATTTTATAACCATCAAATTTAATAATAGTCAATCGATCTTTTAAAATAGGATTAATGAGTTGTTTATCATTATAAGAGAAGAAGAAGAGTGTTTTGGATATATCGAAATCAATTCCAGCAAAATATTTATCATGAAAAGTATTATTTTGACTTGGATCGGTTAAATGTGTCAAAACACCTGTGATTTCATGTCCTTTAGGTGTATCACTGATTTTATCTAATTCATCAAAAAAGATGACTGGATTCATCACTTTGGATTCCATTAACATCTCTACAATTCTTCCCCATCCAGCTCCTTCATATGTATAAGAATGACCTTCTAAGTTACTCGCATCACTTGCTCCTCCTAAAGCATAAAAACAAAAAGGACGATTGAGTGCTTTGCTTACACCATTTTTAATAAGAGATGTCTTACCAACACCAGGTGGTCCTTCGAGTGCAATGATTTGACCTTTGGAATGGGGATTTGTAATCCATTGTGCCATAATTTGAATAATTTTATTTTTAGCTTCCAATTGACCAAAAATCGTCTTCTCTAAATGCATTTGAGCTTCATAGAGGAAATGATGAATCTTCTCTTCTTTGTCATTCATTTTTACTGGCATATCGACAATTTTGTCAAATGGAATTCTGGAAATACCTTTGATCCATTTGTTTAATTTGGATTTTTCGGAATCATAATTGTTCATTTGTTCAAATTGATCAATTCTTTGAAGAATGAAAGATTTAGTGGGAATAGGAATATTGGAGAAGAGGATGCGATAACGGATAGGAACATCTTCAAAAAAGTAATTGGCAATTTCATCTTCTTTCTCTAAAATCTCAATTTGACGTTTTCGAATCTGTTTGCGAAAATATTCACAATCTTCACTACGACGACGAATGCGTTGAAACATTTCATCGGAACGAGTTCGTCTTCTTGATTTGTTTCGTGAATAAGTTATCTCGGGTTCATAATCATCATCTTGACTATCATTATCTTGGTGGCGACGTGTATAATTTCTTTTTTTGTTGGAAAAATCATCACCACGAATTGCGTCATAAGGATCATCAAATGAATAGGAACGATTTCTTTCTTGATCTTTGTCTCTCATTTTATAAATTTTTATAATTTGTATTTAAATTATATTTTTTGTTAAAACGAATCTTTCTAAAAGAATAGAGATGATACAATATCGATCGTTTGTTCATTCACAATCTGAATATTTACCAATGTTTCGTAAATTAGATAAAAAATTTCCAACAAAACAATATGAAAAAGATGTAATTATTGCAAATTGTCATGATGGACAAAGAAAGTTACTTTATAGTGAAATAGAATTTTATACATTACTTTCACAAAAATATTCTCTTGATGAAATTTTAGTAGTTTATGTTGGATCAGGACAAGGAATACATATGTCAATTATATTTGATATGTTTCCTCAGTTAGAATTTATATTAATTGATAAACAAAAATCATTATGTAAACATCCATTTATGAGAAATAAAGAGAAAGTAAGAGTTCTTCTTGAATATTTTGATGATGAAAGTTATAAAAAAATAGTAGAAATGAATACAAAAAAGAAAAAGATTGCATTTATGTCAGATATTCGAGCTGAAACATCTGAAGAAGAGATATGGAGAGATATGATACAACAACAATTATGGTTAATACAATTAGATTCTATTGCGTATTTATTAAAATTCCGTTTGCCATATGCTTATAAAAATATAAATATGAAAAAATTTGAATATACATTACCTTTAAATCATAATCAATCAAATCATCGTTTTGTAAATAATAAAAATGATAAAAGTATTATTTATCTTAAAGGTGATATTTATTTTCAAATTTATACATCTTCAAAATCGACTGAAACTCGTCTTATTCATATACGAGATCCAAATGAAAAATTTACTTTTGATTCTTATAATATTATTAAATATGAAAATCAATGTTTTTATTTTAATCAAATTTCTCGTAAAGAGAGATATGAATATAAAGATTCACAAAAAATGAAATATCATATATTAGGTTATGATGACAGTTATGAATCAGTTTGTGAATATTATATTATCGATCAATATATTGAAAAATGCTCTTCATCATTTATGAAAAATTATGATCAAAAGAATCCAATATTCTCTTTATTACATCATAATAACACAAATTCAAATAAAATAATTAAATTAGTATATCATATTAATGATAATTTAGTTCATTTATTAAATAAAGATCTTATCACATGTATTTTAAATAGATCAAAACAAGAAGATTTACATAAAATGATAAATAATCCGAAAGATTTATTGAATATTTTAACTTTTCAAATATTTTATTATTTTTATACAATACAATCTATTAAAATACAAATACAATATTTTATAAAAGCTAATCTTTTTAAAAAAAGAGAATATATAGATCAACTTTATTTATTGAAAGATATTTTTCAAAATCAGCATTTACATATAAAAGCTATATTAAAGATTGTAGAGAGTGTAATTATGAAACAAAAAGGTAAAAATCAAGATTTTCAAAAGATGTTAGATATTCTACTTATGGTTAAAAAGGATAATCCTGAAAAAATAGAAACTTATTTATTTAAAAATACAAAACCTATTTCTGTTCATTTTGACAAAGATTCCATTTATGTAAAACAACCCGTAATTGTTTTTACAATAAATATGGTAAAAAAAAATTATTTAAATATTCTTTATGATCAAATCAAGCAATTTTATGAAGAATTAGATAAAATAGTAGAAATCAAAAAATCAAATACTACTCTTCCATCAAAAGTAATAAAAACTAAAACGATGAAACATCAAAAAAGTCATTTATTAAAAATCTCTTCTTGATAATATCTTTCTATTAATTCATTAAAATTATACATTGAATTTAATGCTCTTGGGCGTTTTGCTTTTACATAATCAATTGCAACTTGTGGTGTAAAACCATAACGTTTCATTAAATGAACTGCAACCACGGTTGCTGAACGCATAATACCCCAATAACAATGAACAAATACAATATTTTTCTCATTAACATGTTTATCAATAAATTGAACGCTCTCTTTTAAGTATTGATAAAATGCTTCTTGATTGATATCATCTCGAGAATCTTTGACAGGAATGTGTAATTTTGGTTTAAAATCAAAATAGGGATGAAAAGGTTCATTTTCAGTGCAATTGACAATTGCATAAATTTGATTTTGTTTTAAAAAATCAAGATCTCTTGATGCTTCTACATTTCCTAAATAAAGATAATCATGAATGCGATCTGCATTTGAAACACCAAAAACCTTATTATAACTTTTTAAAAAAATAGGTCTTTTTAAAACTTGTAATGTTTTATGAAACATTCTTTCTCTTTCTTTTCATTTTGATCTTTTCTTTAAGTTCGATTTTTTTATATCCATCATTCATAGAAAAGGGAGATGAGAGAGATGTTAAAGATGAAGAAGAGGATTTTAAAAAATGAGAATCCAAAGAATTCATATGAGAAGTGGATGAAGAATGAGGAGGAGATGGAGAGATTGATGCAAGATTTGCGTGATGAGATTTATTTTTATCGACATGGTTTAAATAAGATTTATGACATTACCAATACTTATTATATTGGGAATCGTTATCATGTAGAAATGAGGACACATGCCTCGAGAAATCAAAGAGAAGAGTTGCATCGATTCTTATTAAAAAAGATATATCAATATCCAGATTTATTACGTTTTTTGGAAGAGAATGCAAAGAGTGAGAAGCCTTTAACGATTCAAATACGTATGACAAAGAAGAGTTTTGAGCCAATCGTGTATGTGAATAAAAAATCATATTCATTGATGGATTTTGCAGTTTTAGTTCAGAATGGAAAACCAAAAGATCTTTAGACACCACTTTCGAGATCGGCACACATGCATCCACCATCATTGTTATTAAAATTATTGATCGCTACTTTACCAAATTTGGAACAAGTAGATACATCATTGGAAGAACAGTTAGAATCTTTGGTGAAACGATTTTTGACTTTAACTTTTTTGTTAGGATCCATTTCATAAGATTTATAATCGGAAAACCCTTCTTTTTGTACAAATGAAATGATAAAATAAGCAATTGCAAAGAAGATGATGAAGATAAAAATATATTTAACGAAGAGTGTGATATCACTTTTTTTTGACATAATTTGTAGATCTCTATAGTAAATAGAGATATATTTTTCTGAAAGAGAGATAGGAGAATGATACAATATTTGAGTCAATCGAAATCGGATTCATCTTATCAAACATTTTTTCGAAAAATAGATGAAAAGAGTCCTCAATTATCGTATCAAGAGAATATACTAACTTTTAACTGTCATGATGGACAGAGAAAAATGCTTTATAGTGAAATTGAATTTTATACATTACTCTCTGAAAAATATTCTCTTGATCAAATTTTAGTCGTTTATGCAGGTTCTGGAGAAGGATTGCATATGTCGATCATTTTTGAGATGTTTCCACAATTAGATTTTATATTAATTGATCCAACAAGATCTTTATGTGATCATCCATTTATGAAAAATAAAGAGAAGGTTAAAATGATGACAGAATATTATACAGATGAGACATATAAACTGATTTTGGAATTAAATAAAAAGAAGAAGAAGATTGTCTTTATGTCAGATATCCGAGAAGAACCGAGTGAAAAAAAAGTCTGGGAAAATATGTTACAACAACAATTATGGACAATTCAATTAGATGCCATTGCATATCTTTTAAAATTTCGATTACCTTATTATGCATATCATAATATAAATATTAATGATTTTCGTTATGAATTACCTATAAAAACTTCATTTGATAAAATGAAATTAAAAGATTCAGAAGTGGTATATTTGAAAGGGGATATTTATCTACAAATTTATCCACATTTAAAATCAAATGAGACTCGATTGATATATATACGAGAAGAAAATGAATCATTTTCATTTCAATCTTATGATATATCTGTTTATGAAAATCAATGTTTTTATTTTAATCAAATTTCTCGCAAAGAGAGATTTGAATATAAAGATTCAAAAAAAGTAAAAGAAAATATATTAGGTTATGATGATAGTTATGAATCAGTTTGTGAATATTATATAATAGAACAATATATTCATTATTTTTATAAAAAGTATGAAAATATATTTAAACATAAAAAATCAAAAATTGAATTTTTAATGAATAAAAATGATTTTGATAAATGTATATTACTACTTTATTTTATAAATTATAAATTATTGAATTTATTAAATAAAGATAAAATTACATGTAAAATTAAGACATTTTTAAAAAAAGGGCAATTTTCAAAAATTAGAGAAGAGACGATTGTTCAATATTTTATTTATTATTATCTTCAGACAATTCAATCTTTAAAATCTCAAATAAATGCAATTTCTAAAAATCATATATTAAGTAAAAAAGAGTATGAATTTCAAAAAGAGATATTATATGATATTCTTATAAATCTAAATATATATATTAAGAAATTATTACAAAAATGTAAAAATATTAAAAACAAATTAAAATCTGATTTTTTGGAAAAAATAAATTCTGTAGATAAAATATATTCGTATATTATTACTATAGATCGTCCTATTATTAAAATAAATTTAAATACATCTATATTTTTGATTCATTCAAAAAAAATAATAGTATTAAAAAAAAAATATATTGATTTATATGAAAATATACTAAAATATCAACTTGAATTGTTTATGAAAAAAATAAATCAAGATCCTATGATTGATTTATAAGTTAAAAAAAAAAATTATAAAAAAGAAAACTAAAAAGATTAGTCACAATCATTATATTTAAAAGATATCACGAATCCCCTTTCCAATCGGGAATCGTGGCACTCCATCTGCTGTATATTCTTGGAAAATCACGGTCAAAAGTTTATTAATATACTTCGGACCATCTACAAAATATTGACGCTTTGTCTCAAATGTTCCTTTCGGAACTACTGCAAAGACCTTGCCATCCTTATTCTCACAATCCCATACAACACAGCCTTTCATATCACCTGTTCCTTCATGGAATCCGACAATCTTGAATTCCTCTTCAAAGAATTCCTTATATTTCTGTAGATACTTACTCCTTTTCTGAACCTCATAAGGTCCTGACATTTCTCGAATCATAATTCCCTCATAGCCTCGTTGGACATATGTATCATGTTTCTCCTTAATCTGTTCGAGTGTATGAACAACCTCAGTATCTACTTTCTGCACAAGAGGTGTATCGGATTCATGAGTTGTGAGGAATGTCTCGAGAAATTCAAATCTCTTCTGATAGGTCAAATCGAGTTGATCCGTTTGAACGAAATCATACACATGATATTGAACCTCTTCAATCTTCACACGATCTTCAGCAGATGCCTTCTTTTCAGAGAGACGAACAAGTCCAGAGAGTGTTTCGAAATCGACACGATCCGTATAGAGTTCGCCGTCAAAATAAAAAGTTGCCGGAAGATGCTGATACAGCAACTTCAGTTGATTTCGCAGATTTACAAAATTTTGGAATGGAATTCCCTTTCGCGATTCCATCACAATCTCTCCATCTTTCAGATAAGCGATACAACGAATTCCATCATACTTCTTCTGCACAAATGCAGGAAGTGAAATACGGAATCCACGACCACCCTTCTTGTAAGCATCAAAAGAGAAAGTATTCGCCAGCATGGGTCGAACAATCATAGTAGCCGATTCTGAATTGGAAGTCGTCTCTTCAATAGATTCACAATAAAGATCCTTCTCCTTCTTATTCTTCCACTTTCTCTCTGCCTCAAGAACAGCCTGTTGCAAAACGGTGCGCTTCACTTTACCCTTGTCAATATTCGTCACATGAGAAACCATATTACCATCCTTTTCACCATGAGCAGTGATGATATCAAAACTATCCCCCGAAGAGGATTCAATTCGAATGGACCATTCATAAATCTTGTTGTTGTTATTCAGTTGATACAGTTTCGGGAAAATAGGGATCTTCTCCTCCTCTACTACAGGCTCAGTAGCCTTAGGTAGGATCTTTTTGGTGGTCTTCTTTTCACGCACTACGAAAGCTTCCATTTTTAGTCACTACTCTTTTTAAGAATAGTTCTTTATATTGAAAGGAACGTAAGCAAAAAGAGTATATACGTAAATCTGATATTTCCCTATTTATTCAACTTTTTAAAGATCATTTTTTTATATTGGTATTATTTTACCAAAATAATGGATATAAAGAGATTTGAAAAAAGAAGGTAAAAATGAATAAAATCTACAAATTGGTTCCGAAGAACTTGGTGAGACCGAGAACCCCTTTAATTTTTGGAAAAAATCGATTTAATACATATGATTTTCATGAACCCAAATGTGAATTTTGCAGTGATGCACTCTTTTTTATTGTAGGGATGTATTTTGGATATCATATCGGAAAAGATCGACGTTATTAATCTCTTTATATTGGTTTTATTTGAACAAATCTCGACATTTTAATATAGTTTTTTTTAACAAAATGAAAAGAAACTACCTGTTTCTTTTTGGCTTCGTGAGGCTAAAGCCTCACTGCGCCGCGCGACCCCCACAGGTGGGAGGGTCGCGTCTGGGCGAGTGTAACGAGCCCATTTATCATGGTTTTCTGAAGGAAAACCATTCCTCTCTCGCGTAGCGAGCCACAAATGATGTTTTCTTTATATTGGATCCATTTGATCATTTTCAAGCTATATAAAGAAAAGAATAGGTTTAAATGGGTTTAAAGAAAATGAAGATTATAAAGAGAAATGGATACGAGAAGTGTGCAATTTATGATGGGAATCTTATTTTTTGAAAGAATGATGGCAGGTGCATGGAGTGATATAGGTATGTTTCTTTTTTGGAATATGATCTTATATGGTTTTTATATTCTCTTTTGGATGATGGTGGATATTTTTATTATCGGAACTCCTGTTGTTACTTATATGCAGGAAGGACTTCAAATATGTGATGAATGGAAAGAATGGAAATATGAGAAGATGAAAGAATGGGGTTGGAAATCAAAGCCTGATTTTTATATCAAAGAGATGAGACTATATAATGGAGAAGGAGAAAATAAATTAATCAACACGTATTTTGAAAAGATCTCTTCATCCATATTAGCTATTTTATATGAACAAACTTTTAAAAAGAGAATATGGAATCATCCGCATCCTTCTGATATTCGTCTAAAAATTACCTATCAATGGAAAGATGAAGAGTATATTCTCTATTATTCTTATGAAAATCCCATTTTTCAAAAAAGTATTACACTTCAAATTCCTTTTATCACTCAGGAAACAGTTCAAAACTATCGAAAAGATATCATCCAACCTCTCTATTCCAAAGACACCGGCAAATATTCTCTCTATTCACTCTTTATGATGGATTGTCATGATATTTATCAAATTTTTTTAAATGGAAAATCCATTTCATTACATTCTTATTTTAAGAAGATAGCAGGACCTTATCATGATTTTGGTTTATTGATGCATTTACCTGTAAAACTAAAATGGATTTTAGAAGAAAACGAAATAGAAGGAGAATTACATGTCATATTTTTAAATGAATATTTGGATGAGAATATGTGTGAATTAAAGAAACAAGAGTGGAAATCGAAAGATGTGAATGATTATTTTATCACAGAACATATGAAAGATGTGATGAAGAAGAAGAATCAAGAATATGAAAGAGAATTTCGGTTTTATGAAAGAGAAAAATAAATCTCTTTTTAAAGTATAGAAGAGAAGAAAATGAGCTCACAAAAACAACAACCTCAACAAAAACAAGTGAAAGGATTTACCAACAGCACTACTTATAATTTTGCATCTCCTGTTAATTATTCTATGGGAAATGGTGTCCTTGGTTCTTATGATAATTTGAGTCTTCGCACTCAATGTGCAGGTGGATGGTATAAGGGTCCATGCAATCCTCCTGTGAAGTCCAATCTTCAATATGTTCCCCAAGGAACTCCTCTTCCTCTTGGCAATGAGAAGATTTATAGCGAAATCCCTAAAGATTCCATGTTCATCTTCTCACGAAGTGTAGCTTCACCTGAATGCTGTCCTTCTACTTTCTCAACCGATCGTGGATGCATTTGCACAAGTGATCAACTGCGTGCATTTGTGGGAGAACAACGTGGTGGAAACAAGAGCTACGAAAATTACAACTTCTAAACTTGTTTTTTATATTATCTATTTTTAGAAAAATGGTCAAATCAGATTGTGAATGCGAATGTGATCAAATGAAATGTATAAAAATAGAAAAAGTGGAGATTTTTGTATTTGATCCGAAAACAAAGAGAATGACGAAATTAAAGAAATCAAACACGAGCAAAAGTGGTCGATGCAAATTAAAAGGATAATTTTTTGATCAAATAGAATATTCATTTTTTATGTAAAATGAATATAGAGAGAAGATGAAAACAAAGCTTCAAGTGGATCCAAAACGTTTCAAAAAACGTTCTTCTACTTCAAAACCTAAAAAAGAAAAGAAAATCAATGTGAAAAAACTCTTTCAATTGACAACAAATGATTGTAAATATTTTATTGAAAAAGATGGACATATGAGACGTTTTTCAAAAGATGTTGGAGGATTATATATGAATTGTTTATGTATGATTAAACATAAATGTAATTTTGATCTGTTCCCTTTTCCTTATTTATATGGTGATGAAACAAGAGTTGTGAAAAAACTATTGATTTTACATAAAATGCAAGAAGAAGGAATTCATTCTATTTTAATTCGAAAAAAAGAGAAAGATAGTAATTTTCCAGATTATAGAGTATATCTTCTTTGGCCTGAATATATAAGAGATTTATGCACCTATCGATTTTTAACCGATTTTATTCATAAAAAAGATCCAATTTTTTTTAAACAATTTACTCATGTAGAAACAAAAAATAAAGAAAAACATATCACATTATTATCCGTTTTTGGGATTTTTATAAAATTATATAAAAAATTATCATCCGATGATCTTCTAACCATTTTATTTTATTCGCGTTATATAAAATTGATTCAAACAGAATTAGTTGAAAAATATGGTGTTCATATGAATGACTTTCAAAATTATCATGAATTATTCTTATTTTTAAAGAAAAAAGGATACGTCTCTCATTTTTATAAACAAATGGGACCCATCATATTAAAAAAAATCGATACATTCATTCATTTAATCCAAAATCATCCCCTTTTTGATTCTTACGTAAAACAATATCAACGTAAAATGAAACCTCTTTCACACATGAAAATACCTAAATTGTTAGATCAATTTTTACCCAAAATGATGGATAAAGAGAAGATTTACAAAAGCTTTTTATCCTATATACGTAAATAAAATATATAAAGACGTAAAAATATTAAAATAAGTCATAAAAAGTTGATAGATATTTGGTCAGAAAATACATTTTTACAATTATAAATAAACAGATTCAGTCTATCTAAAGATAATTGTATTAGACTTTTTTCTAAAAAAAATAATAATGAGCTTTATTGGTGATGATGGCGGATCTGGCACTTTCGGTTATATTGGATTTCCTATTCAAGACATACTTGGTATGTTTTTTGGATTTTCCGCTTTGACTACTCCGAATCTTCTCTCTTCCTTTAAAGCGAATTTAAACAAGAACCATTCATCCCGATGGTTTTCCAACAGACGTAATCACCAGATTCGTCTCTCTCTAAATATAGGTCCTTATCAAGTCAGTTCTGCAAATCATGTGGTTTCAAATCGTGTGGTTTCAAATCGTGTGGTTTCAAATCGTGTGGTTTCAAATCATGTGGTTCCAGAACATTATGATATTGACCTATAAATGCTTAGTTGTTCATTTTGTATCAATCAGTTTAGTCTTTTGTTGTCTTGTTAAAAAAAAAATTATAAAAAAAAATAGTTATTTCTTTATATTCAAACTTATATTGATCAAATGAAATCAATATAAAGAAACCTTAATTTTTCTCTAAATGAAAGATAGAAGGGAAAATATCCTATGGAATTTGATATCAATACATTGATAGGTTTGATTATTTTGTTCATTTTAGTATCTTATGGTTACACACAATTTGAGAATTTTACAAATGATGTAGGATATGTAAAATCAAATATAGATGGTAAAGAATATCTTGTTCGTAATATGCCTGATAAACAACAAGCATCAGATATGTTAGCCAGATTGCGTATGAAATTACAAGAGATAGTAGATACGATGATGAAAAAGTATCCAGATGATGATGCTGTAAATCGTATGAAGGATAAGTTTAATCCTGATAATATTACAGAAGCGGGAAAGAATAATAAATATACATCTTATTCTATCAATAAGGGTGAAAAGATTGTTTTCTGTCTTCGTCAAAAAACAGCTGGAGAGGAGTTAGTAGATGAGAATACGATTACTTTTGTGGCTATCCATGAACTTGCTCATATCATGACAAAATCAGTTGGACATACAGAAGAATTTTGGGATAATTTTAAACGATTGTTAAAAGAGGCAATTATAATAGGAGTATATCGTCAAGAGAATTATACGAAAGATCCAAAAGAGTATTGTGGAATACAAGTGACAGATTCACCATTGGATAATAACAATTAGCGCCTGATTGGTATCTATTTTTTTATCTTTTTATAATAGAGGATTTATTATCTATTATGGCATGTCAATTGACCTTACATAAACCAGTTTTTATAGTTCATCCTATATCAAGATTGGTAGAGAAGAATACGAAATATTATATTTTTGTAGGTGGTCAAAATCCTGACATTATGGAGATCTTGCAACGTTTTGGATTAGAAAGAAAGATCAAAAAAGAGAATGATGCAAAAATTCAAGAGATCTTTGGTAAAAGTGTCTATGATTCTTGGAAAGAAATATTGAAAAAAGGTAAAAATAACAAACTTTATTTTATTCCTAATTTAATTCGTATGGATGACTCTTTAAATGAAGTCAAAAAGAAGATATTTATTTATTGCTCGGATCATGAACATCGCAAATATATATTACCACGTAATCAAGAGATCTGGATTAAAACAAAAGGTTCTGGAAATAATTCCAATCGTTATAAAATGTTAGGATATCATTATGTGAATAAAGAGACAGGAGAAATATATCAATATCCTCCTCATATTAAAGTTCGTCCTGAAGTAGATCCTAATTTATTAAAATCATACCAAAGAGCTATGATTGAAAAGAGTGGAAATGAAGTAATGCAAGAAGAGAATAAAAAGTATATCGATTATAAAGTAGATACTTCTGAAAATTATCTCCTTTTATATGATATCTTTAAAAATATAGAGATTGAAAATCAAATTATTTATGTATCCAATGCTCTTGAAGAGATAGATTATCTTCGTTCTCATAAATTATTGATGAATGAAAAGAAAAATCGTCAAGCTTATCAACGTTTTTTAAATGGTTATTTAAAAAAATATTGGATTCATATTCAACCTGAAGTGGATGAAGAGAGAGCAAAAGGTTTTTATGAATTAAAACGTTATGAAATGACACGTGATGAATATATTTTAAAACTAATGGAACAAAATATTGTTGATAAATCACTCTTTGAAGATTGTTCGATGAAAACAGTAAAAATCAATATTAATTCAACAGATGGTGGAGATGATGATGATGATGCAGAAAATCTTCTTGAAGAGAATGTAAATGAAAACCGTTTGTTTAAAAAAGAAAAAGATATTGATTTTGTTGATCTTTATCAGATTTTTGATTATATTCGTGAAAAAAGAATGAATGTAGAAACACCTTTTGTCAAATATGGAGATGTGACTATGGATCATCCTTTTGTGATTATCTCTTTAGAAGCCATTCAACAAAATAAATTGACAAAACATAATTTGTATGAATGGTTAAATATTTTGAGAGGAGGTGATGAGATAGGTGAGAGACGTTTTCATAATCTTCAGTTAAAACGTTTTATCAAAAGTTATGAAAATGATCAAAAATTTAGTTCAGTGAATATTTCACGAAATGGAAAAGTTTCTATTTCGATTTCTTATAAACAAGAGAATCGAGCAACGATTCAAGATATTGAATTGGCAGTTAAAAATTGTAAAAAATTAATCGAAGATTTAAATCAACATATTCCGGATTATCGTTTAATACGAGGAATATCAGAGAATAAACGAATTGAAGCACCTGATATGACACTTCATGAAAATGGAACAATCTCTTTTAAAAGAAATACGAAATTAACTTTTTTAAATATGTTGATTGGTATGAATTTGCCAAATGAAAAACAGATTGATTTTAAAAAATTAGAAGAATTTGCAAAATTCTTTCCTAATTATCTTTCTGAAGATAAACAAGTTGAAAAGAAGAGTGAAGTGGTAAAAAACAAATTATACATCCGTTATAATCGTGTCAGTGCATTCTCGAATATGAATGAAATCAGTGTAGATATTGATAAAATGAAAGAACAAAACTTTTCAGATACACATATTTTAGAATTGATTACACAAAAATATGATTTAACACTTGATGAAGCAAAGAAGTATTTGATTGAATGGATTCGTGAATATTCGGATCGTGGTTCAGGAAAAGTGAAATCACAATATAAAACAGGTGTTCGTGTTCAAATCTTCCGTGATAAGATGATTTTTGATGGCATAACGAATATTTATCAAGTTCCAGAGATTTATCGTTTTTTTACATTTTTTATATATCTCTTTTTGCAAATGAATGAAATGAAGAAGAATAAAGAGTTCCGTGAGGTCTTTTTGAAAAACACTTCATCGATGAATCAAACATTTGCGAAAAATGAGATTGATTATGAACAAGAAGGTATGAATTATATCTCTGAATTAAATCGTAATCAATATATTCAAGAGTTGGAAGGTTTAGAGCGATTAAATATTCGTAATGCGAATCGTAATATTGCAAGTGAAAATTTTAAACGAATGATGAATTTTAATGTGGAAGGAGCTTTGGAATCAGATGTCACAAATAAAATTGAACAACATTTATCTTTACGAGGATCTTTATTAGCTAAAGAAGAAGAAATTGATGTGAATATTCGTTTAGATTGTGGTGATACGAAAGAGATTGAAGAAGTGCAAACATGTGAAGATTTCTGTAATGATGCAAATTATTTCATACGTCGTTTGCAATTATATGATAATTCACTCTTTAAATTTAATGTTGCAAAAGAGAAGAATCAAGTTCAATATTCTCGTTGTTGTCAATCCAATGATCAACCTGTAGTTTTGGATTATGATCCTGCTATCAATCCTCGTATTAAACGCGAATCTTATTCATATACCTATGAATATTCTTCTGATCCGGAATTGATGAAACGTTGGTATATATGTCCTAAGATATGGTGTCCTTATTGTGAAATTCCTATTTTTGAAAATGATATTGATCGACGCACTATTTTAAGAAAGAAGATGAAAGGAGATAAGAAATTCTGTATTACATGCAAATGTCCTTATGGTGATCATCAAGCTTTCATTCGTGATGATAAGATGATGAATTTTGAAGAAGAGAAACGTTTTTTGGAAGATTTGAAGAAATTGAAGACAGAAGATGAAAAGAGGCGATATGTGAAAGCATTGGAGACAAAGAGTGAATTTACAGGATATCCTACATTCGCTCTTCAAAAGAATCCTCGTGGTAAATGTTTACCTTGTTGTTCGAAGAAACCTCATAATATTAAGGAATCTGGTAAATATGAACATTACATGTCTTGTCGTGGAGAAGAGGTAGAAGAAGAGAATAAAGATGATGGACATATTTATATAAAGAAATCGATTCCTGTAGATCGTAATCGTTTTGGTATATTGACATCTGAAGTAGCAAGAATATTGAATACAATAGCAGATGCAGGTTCATTGGGAATGAAATCTGGATATTTCCGAAGAGGTATTAAACAGAGTGACAAAACATCATTTTTGCATGCGATTTCAGATATAATCTCATGTGAAAAATCAAATCCAATGCCCATTGAAAAGATGCAGAAGATGTTAGCAGATAAATTAACAGAAGATTTATTTAAATCATTATATGCTGGTAATTTAGTGCAAATTTTTAATGATAAGACAAAGAATACAACACCTTTTGAGAATTATAAACATTATTTGCAACAAAATAATCAAATGATCAATCATCCTTATTTATGGGATTATTTGCAAAGACCGAATATTTTATATGAAGGTGGTGTAAATATCTTTATCTTTGAAGATAATGTATTATTATGTCCAAAAGGTGAAGATGTAAAAGAATTTTTTGATATGAATAAAAAGAATATATTATTGTTTAAACATAAGGGTTTATATGAACCGATTGTTTATTTAGATGGAGATGGAAAAGGTGCAAAGATGAAATGTTTGTTTGATTCAAGTCGTCCTGAAATTCGTAAATTACATGAAATTGTATTAAATGGATGTGGAGAACAGGGTATGATTCGTTGGGAAGAAGTTCTTCAAAACACGATTAAGAAATACGGTTTAGATCAACGTCAAATGGTATTGGGTCTGGGTGATTCATTAATGATGACTTTAGAGAAGATTTTGACAGCGATTCAACAAAATCAATTAAAACAAAATTTTATGCCAATCAAACAATATATAGATGGTTATCAAAAAGTGTATGCCATTGGTTTGAAGAATGGAGTCTTTTTACCTGTTCGTCCATCTAAATTGTATTTAGAATTGGCATATGAAGAAGTGGTTGATTTGACTAAATTGGAATATTTGAATTATGAGGATACGAAGAGATATTTGATGGAGATATCAGAGAAGACGGGTATTCAATGTAAAGTTGCTGAAAAGATTTTAGATCGAAGCTCAAATCAAAAGAGAGATACAATTATTGCAGTTATTTTAGAGAATGATCGAATAGTTCCTGTTCAAGAATCGAAAGATCGTGATTCAAAAGTAAGAGTAAGTAGTCGTGTCTTTTATGGAGATGTGGATCATTATATACAAAAATCAGTAGATTATTTACCAGATAAACGTATTGAAATGATGAATAAAAAGAGTTATGAAGATGAATCTTATCAAAGATTACGATTTGAAATATCTAGATATATACAATTAAAGAATAGCAAAGATTGGAAAAAGAAGATAATGGATATTATTGATAGTGAAGGAGTAACTTTACATCAAAAGAGAAAACGTTTGTTTGATGTGATTCAACAATTAATGCGAAAATTAGTAGTGATTGGAGATCGTGAATTGGATATTGTTTCTTATCAAAAACCGAATAAACGTGTTCCTTGTTTCCAACGTTCTCTCCAAAAGAATGTTAAAAACAATAATGGAGGACAACTCTCTTGTCAAGATGATCCTCATTGTATTGTGGAAGACGGAGAATGTAAATTGTTTATTTATCGTAAAAATTTAGTAGATAAAGGTCGAGATAATGAAATTTTTTATATTGATCGTATTATTGAAGAATTATTAAGATATCCTCTTAAAAGAAATGAAATTTTACATGATAATATAAGTTCTGTAATTGATCGTGAATTGATTATTATAGATCCAAAGAAATATGTATTAATGCATGGTGAAACACCTACACAAATGATACAAATTATGGAGAATATTTATATGGATCGAACAGGTATTCAATTGAATAAGAGAATTGTGTATAATGAATTTATTACACAAAATTATACATTTGTAAGAAATCGTTATTTGAAGGCATCGACAAAAGATTTGGATGAGACATTATTGGAACCGATTCCTACACAATGGGAATCTTATTTGGATCCAAGTTTCAAAATGCAAAAGAATACAGAAAATTCACTCTTTGTATCATTGTCTTATGCATTCCGTGAGATGAATTCAAATGTGGATATGTCAGCAAAGAATATTCAGATGAAGATTGTGCAAACACTTGAAACCATTCGTGAAAATAAAACATTAATTAAAAAGTTCTTTTTGATTATGAATCCATTATGTGTAGATAATCCTAAATTACAAGTATTGATGAAAAATATGGGAATGGAAATGAATATGCCAGTTGTTGAATCTGGAAAGAAGAAGAAGAAGATTCTTCCAAAAGAGAATGTTCCAAATATGGATATGGTTCAAAAAGAGATGGAGAATATGAAGAAAATTGATTTTGATGAAAATGTGATTGTGAATTTATATAAAAATCAATGTCGTAAATTATTGAGTCATATTCAATCATTCGAAGGTTTAATGCATGAGATTATGAGTGAGAAACATATAGGATGTGAAATGGATATTATTGTTTCGGCATATATGATGGGAGTGAATATCATTATTTTAGATAAATTTAAACACAAAGAAGCACCTCGTTATTATTGTATAGGAAATCAATTTGATACTGGATTATCAAAATATATTATTTTGTATAAAACATTATCATTTGATAAGAATATTTATTATATTGTGGAGAGTAAAGGAAGATATTTGTTTGAATTGGAAAATTTACCTTATGAATTTAAGACGAAGATTGTAGATCAATGTTATATGCATCGATCTTTGGATTATGAGTGTTAATTTTTTTTAGATAAGAGAGTATTTTTCATAAAAGAGAAGGGTTCAAAGAGAGATTCAGGAAAGAGATTTGAAATCGATTCATTCGGTTCTTCAATGATTTCTCTTTTTTGTGAAATGAAAGATTTATTTTCTTTAAATTGAATAAAATGCAGATTAAAATGTGCATTTTGAAGAATGGAAGTGGGTTTATGAGGAGTGAATACTTGAAAGTCTTCATAATTGGATATTTGAAGAGGATAGATATCATAAAGATCAAAAGTATGTTTTTGTTGATTTTCAGGATAGATGATTTCATATTGTGTAGAAGAGAAGGGATTTAGAGAATAGATCATGAGTTGGATATGTTGACGAGAAAAAAAAGAAGAAGATAGAATAAGATGATGAGGAAATTCTTGTAAAATGAAATCATCTTTTTGAAAAACATTTTTCATTTTTATTATTTTTTCAAAATGATGTTGAGGAATGGAGACTTCAATAAAGGGTTGAAAGATATGAATACCTTGAAAAATAGTATGTCCTAAAAGAGTGTGATGTGTGATAAAATATTCCATTTCATGAATTTGCATCCAATCATGAAAATATTTAAGAATATATTTTTGAGAAATTAAAATGGTTTCAGAGAGTGGATTTTGTTGAATGACGATATGATGTTGAGAGGGTATTTCATGTTCAACGCCATTGAGTATATATTTATAAGAATCATTCATATTTGTATCTATGTAATAGAATCTTTTCTTCTTTTTAAATTTTACGAAAAAATGCAAGAAAAAAAATAGAGAGAAATAGAAAGGATTAAAAATGTTTCCTCGCGCTCAATGCACAAAAGAGACAAGAACTTCAAATGATAATCGTCGTATTCAAGAAATGAGTCCAGAAGAATTTCTTCGTCCAATGAGTTCAAGCACAAATCAACCGATTCCTTTTCGTCATGATCATTATATGATAGATCCATTTTCATCTCAAATTTCTCATCAATCTTTTCAACAAACTGGAAGAAATATAATGGAACCACAATGGTCACAAAGCACGAGAGATATAGGAAAGAATCGATACAATGCTCCTGTTCAATCACATATTCAGAATGATTATTTTATGGCAAATTATGAGACATTTAATAAAATGAATGGGGGATCAAATGTAGGCATGATACATGATATGGATATACAGAGAAATCCAGTAAATACAAGACGTGATCAATTAGAGAAGAGTCGATTGAGAGATCGAAAAGAATTTATGAATCAACAAGGTGGAATGATGAATGGATTTGTAGATTTAACACCTCAACATACTCGAAAGGATAAACCTGAAATGAATACATCGTCTTATGTTCCAATGGCAAGAACATTGGCAATACCAAGAGAACAATTATAAAGATCCGTATAAAAAGAATGATAGAATATATTGAATAAGAGTAGAGAGAGAGTATAGATGAATAAAGATTTAAAAATAAATACACATATGGAAGAGAAGAAGGTGAAGATTCGTTCAGCTCATTCATTTTTTAAAAAAGTAAAATCAAATTCATCTTTAAAATCATCATCATCCAATTTGTCACAACAAAATTTGGAAGAATTTAATGCATTACACGAAGAGATGATTCAACAAGAAGAAGAAGATATAGGTATGAATATGGAAGAGGGTGATTTATTTGATGAAATCTCTTCATTGTCAAAACATTTAAGAACTTATCAAGAAGAAGAGAAATTAAAAACAAGTCTTGATCCCAAAAAAAGAATGAAGAAGAAGAAACAGAATGATGAGACAAGTAGCACATCCAGTAAAAAGAATCAATTATTTCAAGAATATCCTTCAGAAGAGTTTATTAAAAATATGATACATTTGTTTATAGGAAAAGAGACACCCATTAATTCACATTATCAATTTTCAAGAAAAATGTTAGAAGATAAAGGTGTTGTTGTCGAATTGCATCATATGGTTCCTGAATTGAAAAAGTATTATTTAAAATGTAAACATCAAAAATATTTAGAAAATATTGATTCGAAAAAAGCAATTACTATTTTTCGTCAAATGATCCGTTTATGTGGTTATACAGTAAAATCAGTAGAAAAATATCAAAATGGAAGTAAATTCTTATTATATCATATGGAAAAATTAAATGATATCAAATCACCACGTAAAATAAATTGTGAAGTTGATTTTGATTAAAAAGAAAGAAAAATATCGCATTCTTCAATAGAAGAGTATCTGATATGAATATTTTAAATCAACTTACTGGAAATAAACCTGAAAATAAAAATAAAGTTTCCAATCAAACAAATAATCAAAAAACCAATCAAACAAATAATCAAAAAACCAATCAAACAAATAATCAAAAATCAAATCAAACAAATAATCAAAAATCAAATCAAATAAATAATCAAAAGAATGAAAAATCAAATGATCAAGGAGTATTAGGTTTTTTGACAGAAGCTGTTGGATTGACAAATAAGAAGAATGAGATACCTGCTAATGTAAATCAAACAAAACGTCATTATTTTATTGGTAATATCATTCAAAATCCTCAACAGATTCAAGAATTAAATTCTATTCAAAAAGAAATGATTTCTCAATATAAATTACGTGATTATTATCTGAATTTTAATAATCAATATGTAACCCGTTATGTATATATGGGCTATTTAACACCTTCCGTTGCGACAAAATACATGGAGCATATTATGACTCCATTATGTCAACAGATCACACAGAAATTTGCATCACTTCAATGTCATTTTACAGTGGTTCGTCCTAAATTTGACAAACCTGTAAATTGGATTTCTGTCTTTTATGAAGATGAACATCATTATCTGAAACAGATTATTATTCCATTCCTTCATGAAAAAGGTATTAAAGAAATCTTTCCAAAACGTTATACCAATTTTCAACCTATGATCGATCTTGTTCATTTTAAAGGAAATTCCATTCAAAAAGGACAAAAAATTCAAGCAAATATCCCTTCTACACCTTTTACCATTGATCACCTCTCCCTAATTAGTGCTCGTCCTACACAAACCAAAATGGGTTATCAAGCCATTCATGATAATCTTGCCTATGAAGAAGAAGCCAAATTCCACTTCGACTTTAAAGGATCCATGTAATTTTTTATCCAATCCCATTTCAAGAAAATCGTTTTCTTAAAATATCCCTAAATTCAATCAAATGAAACCAATATAAAGAACCATTTTCTTTATATACCCAGATTTTGATGAAATAAAACCAATATACATAGGCCTAAAGGCCTTAGCGCTAAAACTCCTCTGGAGTTTGTGAAGAAATGCAGGACTTTCGCGAATATCTGCAATAACGATGACTATATGATGATTTACAAAAGTGTTTTAATGGACAGAGAGGAATGATTTGTAAAAAGTGAAATAGTGAATGATAGATTGCATGGGGTATTCGGCGAATAAACCTGTTTTCGCTTATCAAGTTAGCAACAGGTCGTTTTTATAAAACAGTTTGTGCAAATGATTTTTTAACTTTCTGCGCATATCTTTCTATAAAGAAAGTCGTTGCCATAAGTCGCGAAATATTTTATTTGAAATTTGATCAAATGAAATCAATATAAAGAAAATAATATTTTTATCGGAGGATTTGTTCGAGTTGATCGAGGATGGTATTGAGTTCAGTGAGTTCTGCATCAGAGAGAGTATCAAAAGAATCTGGTATTTTTACTTCATATGTAATTCCCATTTCGCGAAGTTTTGTTTGGATAGCATTTGCTCTTTCTTCTTTTGTTTTGTCAAATAGATCATGATAAAATTGTGTAAATGTTTTAAAAATATCTGTAAGACGAGGATCTTGTATTTGAATACCAATTTCATTAGCAGATTTTCCAATTGCTTTGATCCAATAGATAAATTCGGCAATAAAATTCTCATAAATTTCAATATGAGCACTAATCCATTGATAAATGGAATCTTTAATAAGAATGGATTTGCGATAAGTTTCGGGAGAAGTATAATAAAAGATAAATTCCTGAGTATAATAATCAAGTTGGAAGATTAATGTAAAAAGTTCATACAGATTCTGTTTCTTTGTTGTATATATTTTTTTCATCAATTCTTGTATCTTTTCAAGTAAAGATTCAAGTCGATTTTTACATAAATTTGTATATAAATATTCATTACCTACTTGATCATATAGATTTGTTTGGAAATCTAACATCATATAATCAAATGCATCAGAAGTTTGATTGGGTAAATTTTGATTTTGAGATGGCATATTTTGATTACCACTTGTTTCATTATAAATAGCATCATTATTGAAATTTTGATTAAAATCATTTTTGTAAGTAGTTGTATTTTGTTTAAAGATTTTGATTTGAGGTGTCTTGGAGATATCAAATACTTGTTCATAAGACATGATTCCATAAAATTCTCTTTGCATCTTTTGTAATATTCCTCCCACCTTTATATATTCATTTAACATCTTCAATACAAATTTTTTGGCTTTTCCCTTATAATGAATATTTATCATTCGATAAAATAATGGCATATCACCTTTGGGTGGTATACCTGTATCTGTCACCACTAATGGTTGATTGATGGATCTAAATAGAGAATAAGAGAGTTCTTGATAATGTTGTATAAAAACATCAAATGAACGATAAGTTCCTTGATAAAAACGTTTTTTATATAAATCACGAGAAGACATTTTGCAATCATTTAATGTAAAAACATTATCTTGATTACTTGGATCAATACCTAATTTTGAGCGATCAATAGGAATCACAACAAATTCATATTTTAATTGCTCCATGATATTTAAAATCATCTCTTGATAACTCTTCAATTTTTGTAATTCATATCGTATCACAAAAAAACGATCCGAACTATCTTTTCGATCTATTTGAACTCTACCCTGTTGCTGTGCTAATTGTTGTTGTTGTTGTGCAGTTCCTAAAGGACTATTTGAACGATCAAACATATATGCTGGCATTTTTGGTAAAGTATTCATTCTTTCTTTTAAAAATAAATAAACATCACGATCATCTACTTCAATCTTACCAGCTTGGGGATTTAATATCTTTTTATATCTCTCAATGATTCCTTTCGGTAAAAATGACATACCTCTACCTTTATCTATCTATTTTTTCTTTCCCTCTTTTTCTCTATTTTCTTTAAGTTGAAGAATTTGGCCAAATTTCAGTCTATATAAAGAATAATTGTCAAAATGGGATAGAGAGAAAATTTCATAAAATGGAAAGTGAGATGGATATAAAGCCGGTGAAGCGTGTGGTGAATAAGAAGAAGAAAGTGGAAAATCCCATTTTGGAAAGTTTTGATTTATCTAAAGTGGATGTATCGGAAGTTCAAGAAGAAGAAGTGATGAAAATGGAGAGTGTTATATCATCAACAGGTGAGTTAATTGATCCTCTCAAGAAACGTCGTGGTCGTAAGCCTAAATCGAAGGAAGAACCAGAGGAACGCGATGAAGAATCTCTTATAGATGATGAGGAGAATGGTAAGAAGCGAGGTCGTAAACCGAAGGAGAAGACTTATTCAGTGGGTCCTGTTGTAGAATCGGAAGAGAAATCTGCAGAAACGGTGATTTTGCATTTACCGATTAAGAAGGAGGGAGAGGAGAAGGTAGATCCTTCACCTTATCTGAAAAAGAATATTAATTATTCGATGATAAGCACATATTCAGTGAGTGATATGTTTGAACCGGTTCCTGCAACAGCTTATCAATTTACACATTCATCAGTAGGAGGTAAAAAGAAAGAAGATACTATCGTATCTATGATGAGTGGTGAGGAAAAAGTAGAAGAGGAGAAGATGGGTGTAAAGAATGATTATGATGTGAATTTTAGTTTTGTGGATACAGAAGTGAAGGAAGAAGAGGTGGTAATAGAGGAGAAGCCGAAAGAGGAGAAACCAGTAGAGATAAAGAGTGTGGAATATTCAGCAGGTGGATTGATGCCAGAAGAGGAGTGTAAGACAAATCGAGTTCTTAAGAAGAATTTGAAACATATTTTGTATGAATTTGTGAATTCAAATTCAGCGAATACATGGCCTGAAAGCACAAATACTTGTTGTTGGTGGTGTTGTCATCAATTTGAAGGAATGCCATGTGCATTACCGGAAGTGTATCGTCGTGATAAGTTTTATGTCTGTGGAGTCTTTTGTAGTTTTAATTGTGCTGCATCTTATAATTTTAGTAAGAATGATGGAGATGAGATGTGGATGCGTTACAGTTTGTTGAACCTGATGTATAAGAAGATGTATGGAACGAAATTTGTCAAGATAGGACTGGCTCCTCCAAGGGAGGTGTTAAAGATGTTTGGAGGATATATGTGTATTGAGGAGTTTAGGGATACAAGTCTTCGTATGGATAAGACATTCCAAGTGATAAAGCCACCGATGGTTGCGATTATTCCAAAGATTGAAGAGAATATTCTGAATCGTGGAATTCGCACAGGACATACAAATGAACATATTCTAAGCAAAACGCAGAACAGTTTGAAACTGAAGAGAACAAAACCAGTCATGAATCCCAATTCGACATTACAATCTTTTATGAATATTAAGATTGTATAAGAAGAAAATAAAAATTATTTTTGAAAGTCATTTTTTTTAAACGATAAGTTTAAAAAATAAGAGAATTTTTTCAAGAGAGTTTTGATTTTTTTTCTCATAGTAAAGTATAGAAACGAAAATGTCAGCTTGGTGGGCCTCATGGAACTACAATCAATTTGCATACAATGCTTATAATGAACTTGAAAACCCTTGGACTTGTATCAAAAAGGGATCTATCTATACCAATCCTTATTCAACTATCCAATACTTCTCTAAGGACTGCCTTGATCCTTACACTGCTTATGCCTTCTGGTATAAGAAGAACCAATTTGCCAGTCCTACTCAATATGTGAACTGCTACTGGCTTCCTTATGCTGATCCTTTTTTCAAGAACGCATATGGATACATTGAGCCTGGAAACAAATGCCGTCGCACTGGTAAACGTGATGGATGGAATGCCACTGATGGTGGATTCCATTTCTACGAATAAATATTCTCTTTTTTCATTTAATCAAAATCATTTTATAAACAAACAATTTATAAAATTATATAAATTCCCATTTTATCAAAATCATTTTATAAACAAACAATTTATAAAATTATATAAATTCCCATTTTATCAAATTTCAATCATTTTTCCAAAATCAATTTTCATATTCTCTCCTTTATATCCAATTGGATTTGTCACTATTTTCACTCCATTCATCTCTTTTTCCATCGGTGTATGTGTATGTCCATAAAACCATGCTTTTACAGGTGATTGAATCATTTCATCACAATCGGATGCAAATAAATGATTGATTTCACTACATTTTTGATATTTAGGATGAATCAATTGAAAAGAAGGAAGATGATGTGTCACCACAATCATATCTTTCATCTCATCTTTTGCTTTTTGAATCTCATTCTTTAAAAATGTCTTCTCATATTCATACCATCGATTTTGTTTATCCATTGACCAATCTTTGATCTGATAAGCATCATTTAAAAGACGACTACCTCGATGAATGGGTGTCCATAAAGTAGCTCCAATCACACGAAGATTGGTATCTTTAAGATCGATAGATGGATTTTCTGGATGTAAGAAATGAATATTTGTCCATTTGTTTTCATCAATCAGATTTTGAATCTTAGCATCATTTTCTTCTTTGGTAAGATCTTGTGAATAATATTCATGATTTCCAGTAATCAAGAAGATATTCTCAAATTTATTGGAAATCCATTTTAAAAAAACTTCATATTGTTTCGATGCAGGATAACCAATGTCACCCGCTAATACACAATAAGGAGCACGAATGGGAATCAAAGGTAAGAAACGAACCATCTTCACTAATGAATACATTTCCAAATGGATATCTGAGAAATATTGAATTTTGATCATTTTCTATGTATTTAAAGAAATTTCTTTAAATTGTTTTTCATTTGATTAAATAGAGAGGATGGCATCATTATATGTACCACCTGGACATACACAAGCAGGTGTGTTGGGAACAGGGCAACGAAGATGGCGAGAAAGACCAAAAAGTGATTTTGAAGTGTTGATTGAGAATATCAAGGATACACCGATGTATCAAGTGATTCGAGAAGATTTAGCACCTTATGAAAATTGGGGATATGAACGAGAAATTCATAGAAGAGGAGAAATAGATAAAAGAATACCATTAAATAAAGAAGGTGTAACAGTATTTTTGTTTGATAAACCTAAAAATGAAGAGAATTTTATAAAAATTTTAAGATCTTATCAAAGTTATTATGGTTTGTCATATGGTGAAATGAGAGATAAAAGATACAAATTTAAAAAAAATTATGAAAGTAATATGATTAATTTAGGAAATAATGATAAATTATCAACTATTTTAAATAGTCGTATAAATGGTTTTGAAGGTTGTATTCAAGAAAATTATTATTTACCACATAATTATGGTGGATCTATTTATGGAGAAGCTGAAATATTAGAATATATGCGAAAACAAGGAAATAAAGAAAAAAAAATTCGTGATACATTTAAAGAATTTGAAAATTACATTATGAGGATGGATATGGATGAAAAATTAAAAATAGATTTTTTAAAACGTCTTAAAAGAGATAAAATTAGTATGTTAGCAGATTCTATATTATTTGGACCAAATAATTATGAATTTAATTCAAATCTTTCAAAATGTATAAGTAAAATATCAGGAATTGCTTATTCTAAATTTCGTATATTAATTAATAAATATGTGCTTCCACAACAAAAAAAAGTATTATTATTGGGAAGAACAATAGATGTTAATCAATATAAATTATGTAGTACATTATTTCATGTAAATGCTGCAATATGGTTAATAAAAAATAAACCTATATGTCATAAATATATATTATGGACATTATATTTGAATAGAATGTATTTAGTAATGTCAATTACTAAAAAAATGGATATACCTATAATGATATATGTACCAGAATCTCGTATAGTAAAAAAAACATCTTATAAAAAAACGAAAGAAGAGATAAAAGATAAAACTAAATTTATTGGAATTATTCAAATACCCATTTATTCGGATTCAAAAAATAAAATTATAAAATATAAATATATATTTTTATTTGAAAGTACTCAAGATGGATCAGAAATTTCTATTATTAATTATTATGATCCAGACTTAGTAACTCATTATCTAGCATATGATTCAGACCTTAATCGACTAGCAATAGGAACTGATCGTTTAAGAACAACAATTACCTATGATGAATTAGATGGTTTATATTATATGGCAACACAATATCCATCAGAATATAGAGCATACTTTTATAGAGATCCTTTTATTCAAAATATGATATTTGTATCTTTAAAATCAAATTTAATAGATAAATCAATATATCCAAATTATAATCTTGAAAGAGTATATATGAATAAATGGTATGAAGATGGATTTATAAAACAATTTATATTTTATACAGATCGTACAAAAGTAAAAATTGAAGGAACCATTCAAGAAAATAAAATTTTATATGAACAAACAAAAAGACATATTCGTTTATCTCGAAATACACATTTTATAAATGAACAAAAAGTTCCAGAATATATTTTTATTTCAAGTAATAAATAATATATATATTTATATAGAAGATCATATAAAATGATATCTGAAAATACATATAATATAGATAATATTATTGATAAAAAATTATATATAGAATTTTTAGATAATAAAAAAGATAAAAAAGCTATAACAGAATGTCAATATGAATTGATTAAAAATAGTTTTATTCATAAATATAAAAAAAATAATCAATATCCAAAATCTACAAATAATTTATTAGATAATTATATTAAATATTGTAAATCTTTAAATAAAGATGATAATGAATCTTTAACAAGAATTCAAATATTATTAAATTATTATTATACTTTTGAGAAATCTAATAATATAATGTTAAAGATAATAAATTCAAAAAATATATCTGATGAACTTATTTTATCTCACATACATAAAAAATCAATTATTATGGAGGAAAAAAATTGTATGATTGATAAAAATGTTATATATTATTTATATAAAAGTTATAAATCATATGTAGATAAAATAAAAGAAAATAGTAAAAAACATATATTATATATAAGAAATGAAAATTATGAAAAAAATGATATATATATTAAAGAAATAAAATATTATTTTAAAAAATTTATATCAAAAATGGATATATATGATATTATAGAAAAAAATGAATTCACAATTATTGAAAATAAATATGATATAGTATTTGTAGATCATTCTATTGCAAATATAAATAATTTAAAAGAATTATTTGAAAAAATATCTTTTATTTCAAAAGAAAATAGTTTATTATATATATTTGGTTATGATATATTTACAGAAAAAGATCAATACATTAAATTAATGATGGATAAAATAAAACATTTTTCAGATGATAAATCTAATTTAACAATATCTTATCCATTTAATTTATTTGAGATTGAATTTATATTATCACAATATAATTTTATATTATATTATTCAAATGAATTTACAAAAAAATATAGTACAATACCATCTTTTATACAAGATTATATTGGATTATTTATAAATAGAAAAATATAATATATTTTTTTTTATAATAAATTCTATCATTAATATAGGGTTTAATGAAGTCATCAGAAATATTATCAGATACATTAAAATTTGAAAATATTCTTATTCATAAAGATTTTAAAAAAACATTATATAATAAAAAGTATGGATATGAATATAAAGATTATTATACAAAATGTCATTTTGATAAATTATTAAAATCTATTCAAAAATATAAATTTTATTCAATAGAATCAAATCAACAATTTCAACATTTTTTTTTTATAATTAAAAAAGAAAATAAAAATGAGTTTTTATTAAATCTTCAAATATTATTTAATCAATATTTACCAATTGAATATACAATAGAACTATTTAATATTTTAAAAAAAAAAAATATAAGTGATATTGATATTTATAATTATATATTTTCATGTAAAAAAAGATATTCAATTGATACTATACAAAAACAAAAAAATATAAATTTATACTGTGAAATGAATGATTATATAACATCAAAAGTATTAGGATCTTTTTTTTATAAATATAAAAAAATATATAAAACATCATTTTTTGAAAAGGATATAGTATATTCAAATCAAAATATTTATAATAAAATTTATAATAAATCTATTGAAAAAAAAGAATATAAACAAAATTTCCAATATTTACATATTGGACATAATTCTAATATTGAATATTTTAAAAAAAAATTACGTTTAAAAAATGATAATATATATTGTGCTGATGTAAAATTAGAGAAAGATTTACAATATCAATTTCAATTAATACATGAAGATGGAAAAATAAATTATCCAGATCATTTTTTTGATTTTATTTATTGTGGATTTATTTTAGAACAAATTCCTAATTTTTTAAAACTTATTACAGAAATAAAAAGAATTTTAAAATTAAAAGGATTTGTAGTAATATATTATCATGATCGTGTTGAACCATTAGATCATTATATTTATAACTTTCATAATACATTAGAATATTTTTTAAATCATACTTATTCTATTGATAATTTCAAAGATTATCAAAAAAAATATAAAGATCATAATTATTTTAGTGCATTACAATGGGATTATATATTTAATTATATGAATTTTAAACATTTTACTTGGGGATCTATTAAAAATACACTTTATTATCAACCTCAATTTCAAACTTTATCTTATTATATCTTTATAAAAGATTAATAGTGATATTGTCGATCCACATCTATAATTTCTGAAATCTGATAATTTGGCAAAATGACAATAAATCCCATAAAGTAAAAGATCTGTATATTCTTAAATTTATGCAATAATTTCGATATATTATAATTAATGGGTGCTTTTAATACAAAATTCTTCGGTAATATATCTATCACATTGATATTTGATAAGTATAAATCCATATCTGTTTCTAATTTGTAATAAATACCTCCCCAAGGTGGATCAAAGAAATATACTGTATCTTCCCCATAACTCATCGTTCCTTTCAATTTTGTATAATCTCCTAAGATCACATCCACATTTGTTCTTTCATAAACACTCAGATTATGTTTTAATGCATCACATGTTTCAGGATCAATTTCAATCGAAGTGACTTTCTCAAAATTCTTAGAGAAATTGAGAGTATTCCCTCCTACATTTGCTGATGTATCAACTACATATTTGCATTGTGAAAAATACTTTTTAATCAAAATGGAGATCTTTTCCGCTTCACGTGGAAAAGTTACAGAGTAGAGAGATTCATTTGTCATCATCAATTTTGATTTATCCACTCCTTTTTGTGAAGGGAAGAAAGACTCTTTCAAATCATCTGGAATCTTTTTCTCATAATATTTCAAATAAACCGAATTGATTAATACTTTGTATTTTGCACACCAATCTACGGATTTTTCCACCATAAAATCCATAAATTTTTTATATCCATCTTTTTTTCGAAGAATCTCCTTTTCGACAAAACGACGCTTCTCTTCATATTTTTTGTGATATTCAAAGATTTCATGATAGATTTGATTTAACTGTTTTTTAAAAGAAGAATGCATCTTTACACCTTTTAATTTTTGTATCTGTTGAGATACAGTTTTTGCAAAGAGTGTTTTTAATAGACTTTTACATGATTCAATAGGAATCACTTCTTTTAAATCTTGGAATAAAAAGATTCCTGAATCCACATCATTTTTATAAATATCCGTTTTTACAAAACGCATCTTATCAAAATAGGTTCTCAAAAAATATATCATTTGCACAAATGGCATACTCATATTCATTTTACCTTGATCAATCATCAAACTTCCTCCTTTCTTTAAATACCCAATTGAATTTAACAAAAGTGAAAAGAGTAATTCAAAAGAGGTATGTTCATCAATCCAAGGATGGAGAGAGATTGATTTGATATAAATGAAATCATGAGGATCGGTAGGTTTCATCATTTGATTCTTTTCAAGAATCTGCCACTCTTCTAAAGATTCTGCAGAGACTTGACTATAATCCTTCTTTTCACCAATATTATAAAAAACAGATAAAGTTGAACATTTATGTTGTTGAATGAGATAAGATTCCATATTCTCATATAAATATAAGATACCATCACTTCTAAGCTCATGTTGGATATCAATAGGTTTGATAATCATGACTCTTTTGTTTTGAGGTAAATATTGAGTGATGTCATAAAGAGCCATAAAATTATATTCAATATTCTCTTTGTGAATACCCATAGGAACTGGAATGATTTGATTTTCAAGATGAGCTAACATGGATTTAAAAGGTTCTTTCACTTTACTTTTATTTTGAAGATAAGGTTGAAGAAGATAAAATTTAGAGAGCGTGCATAATTGAAATTCATCTGCTAAAAAAAGTGAAATAATCTCTTCAATTCGTTTTGGTTCATTCGTATCTAATTCATATTGAAACACAGTTTGTATATTCTCACGAT
>JACCDI011348658.1_pt1 | contig 34706 bp, 38 predicted proteins | sample 7442791 | NCBI WGS metagenome assembly JACCDI01 (sample SAMN15323434, study PRJNA562643) | freshwater metagenome | isolation source: river surface water | place: USA:Blue River Watershed | collected 2017-08-15 | reverse complement strand
CTGCGCTAAACGCGGACCAGGCACAGGCACTCGCGGCGATTACAGCCCCAGGTGTCTATGTGCTGCACGGGGTTACCGGCTCTGGAAAGACGCGCGTCTATACAGAGGCTGCGCGTGCAGCATTAGCGAAAGACGATTCGTCTCAGGTCCTGATGATGGTGCCGGAAATTGGCTTAACGCCCCAGCTCGTTGCGCGTTTTCGACAGGCACTCCCAGGCATTTCGATTGCTGTCTTGCATAGCGAAGTTTCGGAGCGGGAGCGGGCAAAGTTATGGCTCTCTGCTGCAACCGGTAGGGCCAGGCTCGTAATTGGAACGCGCCTTGCGATCATGACCCCCATGCCGGGTCTGCGGCTCATCATGATCGACGAAGAGCATGATCATTCGTATAAGCAGCAGGAAGGACTTCGATATTCCGCGCGAGACCTGGCCGTCTGGCGCGCGCAGCAATTGGGTGCAACATTAGTCCTTGGAAGTGCAACACCATCGATCGAAACCTGGGCCCAGATTGATCGGGGTCGATACCAACGACTCTGTCTTCCCCAGCGTGCGACTGGAGAACCTGCTGCGCCGATTCGACTGATTGACACGTTAAAGGACCCTGCAACGGAGGGATTGTCATCGGAGAGTCGTGCAGCAATTTCCTCTGTACTGGCCCAAGGGGGGCAGGTTCTTGTCTTCCTGAATCGGCGCGGATATGCGCCAGTATTGGGCTGCGGCAGCTGCGGATGGTCGTCGTTGTGCCGAGATTGCGGCGTGGCCACGGTCTTGCACAAACTCACCAGCCCGAAAAATGCTGCAGCGACCCCGTCAAAAAATGCTGCCGCAAAAGCTGCAACAAAAGGCGCAGCAATAGGGGCAAAAACGGGCGCTGAAAACGCCCCGACCGCAGCATCCTCTGGCCCTTCGGCCTGGCGGCTGCAGTGTCACCACTGTGGCCTGTTAAGCGGCGTTCCCCGTCAGTGTCCGGAATGCGGTGATCCAGATCTGCAGCCCCTCGGGCGTGGCGTGCAGCGATTAGAGCAGACGCTGGCTCAGGCGTTCCCTCAGGCCCGAATCCTGCGCATCGACCGCGATAGCGTTCGACAGGCCAAGGCGCTGGCCCAGGCACTTGAGACGGTCGAGCGTGGGGAGGTCGATATCGTGGTGGGCACCCAGATGCTGGCCAAAGGACATGATTTTGCAAGGATGCGTCTTGTGGTGGTGGCGGATGCCGACACACAGTTACTCAACCCAGATTTCCGCGCTCCAGAGCGGCTCTTCGCAACATTGATGCAGGTCGCGGGGCGTGCGGGTCGGCACGAGTCCGTTGGAGACCCTGCACAGGTCTTGATTCAGACCCGCTATCCGCAGCATCGACTCTATCGGCATCTACTGTCGCAGGATGTTGCGGGCTTTGCCCGGATGGAGATGGATGATCGTCAGGCAGCAGGGTTGCCACCCTTTGCCCATATGGCCGCCGTGCGGGCAGCCTATCGAGACGAGGGTAAGACTCGTCAACTGTTGCACAGCCTACGCGATCAGCTACAGCAGACTGCCGCAGAGCATTCGTGGGCTGTGACGGTGTATGGACCACTCGCCCGCTATCCAGAGGTTCAGGCTGGAAAGTGGCGAGGCCAGATTCTTTTGGAGTCGAGTTCACGCCAGGCGTTACATCAGCTGTTATCCAGTGCAGAAGACTGGATCGCTGAACATCGGGAACTCGACTGCCATGTGGAAGTCGATCCGATGGAAGTCTAGTCGCCACGAAAGGATTATTGAAATGCCGGCATCTCCAAATGCATGTCGACGACACATCGTTCTTGCGAGCGCAGCCGCTGCGCTTCTGCCTAACGGGATTCCACGCCCAGCGCTGGCAGCAACCCCCGCCTGTGGGCGGCAGACCCCCTCCCAAATGGAGGGCCCCTTTTTTACGCCGAATTCGCCACGTCGAAACAATATCGTCGACCGCGGGGTGATGGGTACTTCCCTAGTGTTAACCGGTCGCGTGCTGGACCGCGCATGTAAGCCGATTCCGAATGCGCTACTGGACTTTTGGCAGTGTGATGCCCGTGGCGATTACGACAACAAAGGCTTTCGACTACGCGGCCACCAGTTCACAGATCCCAAGGGGTTTTATCGCTTAGAGACGATCATGCCCGGAACCTATCCAGGTCGAACCCCACATATCCATGTAAAAGTTCAACGGTCGGTCGGGCGAATCTTGACAACACAGCTGTATTTGGAAGATCACCCAGGGAATGATCGGGATTTTCTATTTGATCATCGATTGATCATGGAGCGTGGCGCGAATGGGCTATCGTTCGATTTCGTACTCACCGCTTGATTCACCATGACAGAACCAAAATTTGAAGTATCTGTAATTCCCCAATTTTTGCCTGAGCAGTCAGACGCCGCCTCTGGCATTTATACCTTCGCGTACTTCGTCACCATCAAAAATGTTGGTGATATTGCCGCTCAGCTGGTGGCGCGACATTGGGTGATCGAAGATGCAAAAGGCAACCATAAGGAAGTCAAAGGTTTAGGCGTTGTGGGTCAACAGCCGTTGCTGCAGCCCGGCGAGCGATTTACTTACAACAGCGGCACACAGATTCAAAGCCCGGTGGGCAGCATGCACGGTACCTATATCTGCATCGCCGAAGATGCCACGGTGTTTGAGGCACAGGTGCCGGTGTTTTCACTGCGAGCCGATAGTCCAGAGATCCCGGTGACCAGCATGCTGCACTAGGTTAAAGCAGCGCGAGTGCCTCTTCTGCAGCAATGATCCCTTCATCCGTGGGCACTACCCAGAGCTCGATCTGACTGTCGGTCGCATGGATCGGTGTGATGGCATCGTTCGGGGCATTGCGATTGGCGGCCTCATCTAGTCGCAGACCCAGGAAGCCGAGCCCTTTGCAGACATCGCTTCTCAGTTGCCGGTCGTTTTCGCCAATACCGCCTGCAAATGCAATGGCATCGACGCCACCCATTGCAGCGATCAATCCGCCCGCTTCGCGGATGATTCGACGTTCATAGACATCAATTGCAAATCGCGCATCGGCACTGTTGTTCTCTCGCAGGGTGCGCATATCGGCCGAGATGCCAGAAAGCCCCTTTAGACCGGACTGCCGGTAAAAAAGATTCTCTAAGCCTTTGGCATCTAACCCTTGTTGCACCAGGTAGAGCACGACGCCAGGATCTAGATCGCCACAACGAGTGCCCATCATCAGTCCACCAACTGCCGAAAATCCCATCGTCGTGGAGAAGCTCTTGCCATTCAGACAGGCGCAGAGACTTGAACCATTCCCGAGATGCGCCATAAGCAGTCGTTTGCCTGCAGCCGATGTCTTAGTCGACAGGCGCGAGGAAATATATTGGTATGACAGTCCATGAAACCCATACCGACGCACACCCTGGTCATAGAGCGCCTGGTTGAGTGGAAATGTCTTTTCTACTTTCGAGATGCCCGAATGAAATGCCGTATCAAAGCAGGCGATCTGGGGCGCCTGCGAGAAAATCTGCATAAAAGCCTGAATGCCCCGCAGATTATGAGGCTGGTGGAGCGGAGCGAGGGGATCTAGCTGATGCAGCTCATCCAGAACCTTCTGGGAGACAAGAATGCCTTTCGAGAAATGCTCACCGCCGTGGACGACACGATGGGCGACCGCCAGAATGGTCAGACCATGGAGTTCACGGGCCAGGATAGTCTTCAGGTCTCGCAACGCTGCCTCAAGACTATCTTCATGCGGCTCCACAACGAGATTGTCTTGGTGCTTGACGCCGTCTTTTGACCAAAGAACGAAAGGCTTTCCCCCCGGCTCGAGGCCTTGAATGTTTCCACTCAAGATTGAGGCAGCAACCGTCTTCTTGGCACCGCCGATTGACACGGGGTGGGCTGAAAACTTTAGGGATGATGAGCCAATGTTGACGGACAGAATAACGCCAGCGTTTTGTTGATTGAATGCGGTCGTCACAGCCGCTGGAGTTGCACTGCTCATGGCTGCTCGCGGCGATAGTGATGGGCAACCAGTTTGACCAGTAAGGCGCTCGCGATGCGGGCGGTAGGCCCATCTGCGCGACTGGTCAGCGCCATGGGAATGCGTGCACCCAGCACAATGCCACTTCCGGTAGCGCCGGCAAGATACTCTAGTTGTTTACCAATCATGTTGGCCGATTCAAGATCGGGTGCAATCAGAATATCGGCCTGGCCTGCGACGGGCGATTGAATCTGTTTGATTCGTGCTGCCTCGAGAGAGATCGCGTTATCAAAGGCAAGTGGGCCATCAAGCTCAGCCCCTTTGATCTGACCGCGATCTGCCATCTTGCACAGGGCGGCGGCATCAATGGTCGATACTATGGTGGGGGTGACGGTTTCAACTGCAGACAGAATCGCGACCTTGGGCTTGGGGTTGCCCAGAACGTGCGCCATGTGAATGGCGTTTTGAATGATGTCTGCCTTCTCCATCAGCGTCGGCTTGATATTGATTGCCGCATCGGAGATGAGTAACGGCTTGCTGTAGAGCGGTACTTCAAATCGGAAGATGTGTGAGATCCGTCGCTTCGTTCTGAGCTTTGGGATCGAGATGACGGCATGCATGAGCTCATCGGTGTGAAGGCTTCCCTTCATGAGCGCCTCTAGTTTTCCTTCGGCGGCCATTTGTGCAGCGATCTCCGCAGATGCGTGACTGTGCGGTGTATCGATTAGCTCAAACCGGCTAATGTCTAAATGATGCTCTGCTGCGATCGATCGAATCTTTTGTGCGGGACCAATGAGCACCGGAATAATCAGATTGTTTTCAGCCGCTTCGATGGCGCCGGTGAGCGCCCCTTCTTCGCAGGGGTGAACGATGCCACAGCGAATCGGCTCTAGATGCTCGCCTAAAGCGAGCAGGGCGCGCAGACGTGCGTCGGGATCAAATAACTGAATCCGCGGCGCCTGAATTTTTTCGCGTCGCACCTTTTGCGTTGGCGCAATCACGACCGCCTTTCCGAAAGCGACTTTTTCCTGGCGCTGATTCACCACAAGGCAGTCAAAGTTTACTGAGTGGTTGATCGCTTCTTTCTGTGCGACGGTGACGGTGACCGTTAAGGTGTCGCCGAGTCGAACCGGCTGCTCGAAGTGCAGCTGTTGATCGACATAGACCGTGCCGATGCCGGGTAGGGTATTGCCCAGTACGCTCGACACGAGTGCACCGCTCCACATGCTGTGACCGACGATCTCATGAACATCCGTAGTGCCTGCCGCGTAAGAGCGATCCAGGTGGGTCGGATTAGTGTCCCCTGACACCGCGGCGAAGCCTTCGATGTCTTGCTTGGTCAATGTTCTGACAAGCCGCGCTGAATCGCCGACTTTGAGCTCGTCGAAGGTCTTGTTCTCGATGATTTCGTTGGTCAGTACAGACGACATGGCAGGCCCTATGTTGTGGTGCAACAATTTTATCGCGTTGGGGGTAGAAAATTAGTCTCACGGGGTAGAATGCACCCCTTTTCTAGTCAAAAACCCCGCGTCTGTAGCTCAGTGGATAGAGTATTGGCCTCCGAAGCCAAGGGTCGCAGGTTCAATTCCTGCCAGACGCGCCAAATATCGGGCCTATGCTTCCCCAACAACGATCTGAATTCGCCACGCTAGTATTTCAGGCGCTACATCGGGTGGTCGAGAGCCAAGGGCTTACCGCCACTGGTTTTGACGTTGCGGCGGTGGCGGCCAGCCTGGAAAAGCCTCGCCAGGCGGACCATGGCGACCTTGCCTCGAATATTGCCCTGCGGGTTGCAAAGCCGTTGGGTCTTGCGCCCCCCAAGCTCGGTCAGCTGCTTGCCGACGCGTTGCGTCATGATCCTAAGTCATCGGAATGGCTTGCTTCAGTTGAGGTGGCTGGTCCAGGGTTTATCAATTTCCGTCTTCAGCCTTCGGTTCGCGGACAGGTCTTGTTGGCCGTTGCCGCCAATCCAGCGCAGTTCGGTCGACAGCCGATTCCTGCGGATGCGCCGGCGGTCTTGATCGAGTTTGTCTCCGCAAATCCAACAGGTCCCCTGCATGTGGGTCATGGACGTCAGGCCGCACTCGGCGACAGCCTCGCCGCGATGTTAGAGGCCAGTGGCGTTCGCGTGTCTCGTGAGTTCTATTACAACGATGCGGGCGCGCAGATTAATAATCTAGCCATCTCGGTTCAGGCTCGAGCCAAGGGTATTTCGCCCGATGCGGCGGAGTTTCCGACCGATGGTTATCGGGGCGAATACATTGCCGACATTGCCCGGGCGTATTGCGATAAGGCCACCACAAAGGCTGTCGATGGCGATGCAGTGACGTCCAACGGCGATGTCGATGATCTCGATGCGATTCGCCGGTTTGCCGTGAGTTATCTGCGCCATGAACAGGACCTCGATCTCCGTGCCTTTGGCGTTGCCTTTGATCGCTATTACCTGGAGTCATCGCTCTACACTGAAGGTCGTGTGAAGAAAACGGTGGATGCGTTAATCGCCAACGGCATGACCTATGAGCAGGACGGCGCGCTCTGGCTGAGAACGACGGACTTTGGTGACGATAAAGACCGTGTGATGCGCAAGTCGGACGGCAGCTTTACTTACTTTGTTCCGGATGTGGCCTATCACGTCACCAAATGGGAGCGGGGCGCTGTCAAGGCGATCAATATCCAGGGATCCGATCATCACGGCACGGTTGCGCGGGTTCGTGCAGGGCTGCAGGCGTTACAGATTGGAATTCCGCAGGGCTATCCTGACTATGTGCTGCACAAGATGGTCACGGTGATGCGGGGTGGCCAAGAGGTCAAGATTTCCAAGCGCGCGGGCAGTTATGTCACGTTGCGTGACCTGATTACCTGGTCCGGAGAAATCGATAGCCCGACAGATCAGATCATTGCAGTGGATGAGCAGCGCGGTCGTGATGCCGTTCGGTTCTTTCTGGTCTCCCGCAAGGCGGACAGTGAATTTGTATTCGATGTGGACCTTGCGGTGTCGCGTAGCGATGAAAACCCTGTTTATTACGTTCAGTACGCCCACGCCCGTGTCATGAGTGTGTTGACGCAGGCGGGAACGGATCCCGACCAGGTCTGGACACAGACGCGGGGGCTTACCGGCCCAGATGCCCAAGCCCTGCTTGGAGTTCTAGTTGCTCCGCGAGAGCAGCAACTTATCAATCGGCTCAGCGAATTCCCCGAGATGATCTCGACCTGCGCGACCGAGTTGTCCCCGCACTTGATGGCTTTTTATCTGCGGGACCTCTCTGCAGACTTTCATGCGTTCTACAACAGCGAGCGCGTCCTGGTAGAGGACGAATCCCTTCGTCAGGCGCGACTTCTGTTGGTCTCGGCGGTGGGTCAGGTGTTGCGGTCTGGGCTGGGTCTGCTTGGGGTATCGGCACCGAACCGCATGTGATGGTAGAGTTTTCATCTCTTGGTTGATCTTGCGGTGTTGAAAGCGACCTATGCGGCCTAGTGCAGTTCCGAATCCAAAGTCATCGTCGACGAAGACGGGCGTTTTTCGCGCGAATCCATTCGCTGCGGGAATTGCTGTGGGGCTATTAGTGGCCGCGGCCATTGCGCTCTATATCACCCAGTCCCCGTTGCCGTTTGTGGATCGCGTCGGTGGGGCAAAGCCCACCGAAAAAGGCAAAACGATTATTCAACGCCCAGAATCAGATGAGGTCATTGATCCGAACAAAGGACTTCTGGCGAAAGATGCTGGCGAAGTGGAGACTCCTGCGGAAGCCGGGCTTGAGCCAAAGGTTGTTTCCCCTTCAGGGATGACCTACCTGATTCAGGTGGGTGCCTTTAAAGCGCCAGAAGATGCCGAGCAGATGCGCGCACGCATGGCAATTCTTGGATTTGAGGCAAAGGTCTCTGATGCAGAACGAGATGGGGTGACGCTTCACCGCGTTCGACTGGGCCCTTATGGATCGATTGAAGAGTTGAACAAAGCCAAAGTTCGCGTGTCAGAAAACGGAATTGATTCCACTGTCATTCGTGTGAATAGCCGATAAGGAATGTCATTAGATGAATAAGCGAGAGTTTTCCGCATTACTCGGCGCATTCGCCATTACGCCCGTCTCCACGGTGTTGGCGCAGCCCCAACCGGACGAGGGCATTGACTACAAGGTGCTTCGTGAGCCCTTGCCCACCTCAAGCCCTGGAAAAATTGAAGTGCTGGAGTTCTTCTGGTATTCCTGCCCGCACTGCTATCACCTCGAGCCTCATCTAGCGAAGTGGAAGGCGTCGTTGCCCGCCGATGTGGTGTTTAAAAAAGTACACGTTGCTTTTCGCGGCGACGTGCAGCAGAAGCTCTTCTATACGCTTGAGGCATTGAATAAGGCAGAGCAGCTGAACCCACGTGTGTTTGATGCGATCCACCAACGCGGCAATGCCATGGGCATGCTCATGGAGATTTCTGAATGGGCAAAGGCTCAGGGTATTCCGGTCGCCCAGTTTGAATCGACATGGAATTCTTTTGGGGTGCAGACCCAGCAGAAGCGTGCCAACGCGTTAGTTGCTGGCTACAAGATTGAAGGCGTTCCGACATTTGGAATTAATGGTCGTTACGTGACCTCCCCCGCGATGGTGGGCGGCAGTCATGCCCGTGCGCTGCAGGTCGTGGACTATCTGATTGCGCAGGAACGCAAAGCAAAGCGTAAATAAGGGTTACTGATCGCGGGCGTCGCGTGCGGCGAGCACCGACGCATAGGCTTTTTCTCGAGGCACGCCAAGCATCTTGACCAGGCATTTGGCTGCAGCGGCTGCGGGCATTTCTTGCGCCAGGGTATTTGCCCAGGCGGTCAGTTGTTCATCATCAACCGCAGCTTCTGGTCGATCACCAAGATCAAACACCCAGACCATCTCGCCTTTTGCTGCACCCGGATCTGCCTGCTGTTGTGTCTCGATACTCTGTTGAACCTGAGAAATCGTTCCGCGAAACAGCGTCTCATGCTGCTTGGTCATCTCGCGCGCAAAGAGCATTGGGGTCTCTGATCCGAACACCGCTGCACAATCGGTGAGTGATTCCGCCGCTCGATGGGGGGCTTCAAACAAGACGGCAACCCCTCGGTGTCGCTGGACTTGGGCAAGCCAGTCTCGTCGTGAGGATGACTTTGAGGGAATAAAACCCCAGAAGCTAATCGGCCATCGTGCAAAGCCACTCACACTGACAGCGGCAGTGAGGGCGCTGGCCCCGGGCAGTGGAATGACTTTATATCCGCTACGCCAGGCGGCATCCACCACCCGAAATCCCGGATCTGACACGGCCGGTGTTCCGGCATCAGAAATCAGGATGACCGACTGTCCGGCAGCGAGCGCCGCGAGCACCCGAAGACTTGCCTCATCTTCGTTGTGATCATGAAGGGCAAAAATGGTCGATTTTGGCCGGCTGATGCTCAGGGCGGTGAGCAGTTGCTGTGCGCGGCGTGTGTCCTCCGCGAAGAGAAGATCACACTGGGCAAGCCCCTCTCTCACGCGTGCGGTGATATCCGCCAAATGACCGAGTGGCGTCGCGGCTACATACAATCCGGCGGGAAATGAAGACCGAGTCATCTCCCCATTCTCGCCTAACTTTGGCTCAGCGTCAGGGACAGGCGGCGGAAGATCAGGCGTTGGCCTTTCTGCAACAAAAAGGACTCTGCCTGGTGGCAAAAAATATCCGGTTTCGTGTCGGCGAGATTGACCTTGTCATGCGTGATCGTGCGGTCGTGGTCTTTGTCGAGGTGCGGTTTCGTCGATCCAGTCGATTTGGCGGTCCGGCCGAGACAGTGGGCTATCAAAAGCAGCAGCGCGTCAGACGCGCGGCGTCCCTGTGGCTGGTGCAGGCTTGTCTTATGGGTCGAGCGCCTTGTCGGTTCGATGTAGTGGCAATCACGGCGGATCGACTGGAATGGATTGTGGGCGCCTTTTAGAAGAGTGCGCTCTTATAATGCAGTTCTCTGATTTCAAAGGAAACGCCATGTCCGCTCTGTACAGCCCTTCTTTTGGTAAGTCGTCTCGATTTTCCGATCGCGTCCGTGTGTTGACAACCGTTCTCTTGTTATCGGGAGCGACGGTCGGTCTGTCGGGCTGTTTTCCGGTGGTGGCGACGGGCGTAGTGGCGGGGGCGCTGTCGATCTCTGATCGTCGTACGACTGGCGCACAGACCGAAGATGCTGCCATTGAGCTGAAGGCCTTTAATCGATTCCGTGAGCAGTTTAAGTCGGACAAAGTCTCGTTATCTGTCGTGAGCTTTAACCGTATCGCCCTGGTCACTGGGGTGGTTCCAGACGCCGCCACGAAGGCAGAGGCCGCGCGACTGGTCAGCGGCATCGATAATGTCCGCAGCGTTTTGAATGAGATTACGGTTGGGGCTCCGACGTCACTGAAGACCTATGGATCGGATGTTGTGCTGACCACGCGCGTGAAGGCAAGTTTTATTGATCGTAAAGATCTCCAGGCAAACCTAGTGAAGGTCTACACGGAAGCGGGCGTGGTCTATCTCATGGGCTTAGTGACGGAGCGTGAAGCCAATGTCGCGGCAGACATCGCCTCAAAGGTACCGGGTGTCCTGCGTGTCGTTCGCGCGTTTGAAATCATCAGTGAGGCCGAGGCGGCTCGACTCAAAGCGCAGATTGGTAGCCCGGGTGCATCGGGCACTCCTGCGCCAATTCGTTCTGCAGCGGGCCCGTCGGCGGACGCACCTCCCCCCGCTAAAGCAGATGAGGGTGCGGTCGTTACCCCCGTGCGTTAATCGGGATAAGTCTTTTTACGCAGGACGGCAGTCGAAGCCCGCGGCCTCAATCGCCTGGCAGACCGTCTGAATCACCTGATGCCGTTCTTGTGCAGGCAGTTCATTTTGGAAGGTGACGACGACTCGATTCTGGTGACGGTCGGCAGAAACCTGGGCAACCCCTGGAAGTGCACTGGTTGCATGAATCACTGATTTTTCGCACCCGCCGCAGGTCATGCCTTCGACGGTGAATTCGGCGGTGTGTTGTGCCATCGGTTATTCCTTTTCAGTCGGGGGAGCCCAGCGGAGCAGTCGTGCTGCGTTGATCATCACAGCAGCAGAGCTTAACGCCATTGCAGTCGCTGCGATACTGGGCGCCAGCAAACCAGTCATGGCCAGTGGAATGGCCAAGACGTTAAATCCAAAAGCGAAGCCAAGGTTTTCGCGTACGCGACGCATGATCACTTTTGCAAACAGAAGGCTCTGGGCTGTTGCTAACACCGGGGCACGACTGGTCATCGTGAGATCGGCGGTTTCTAGTGTCAGTCTTGCGCCGTTGGCCATCGCGATTCCGAGCGATGCGTGGGCCATCGCGGTGGCATCGTTAAATCCGTCCCCCACCATGGCGACATGGCGACCCGCCTGACGGTGCTGATCGAGATGCTGACTCTTCATTTCAGGATTCGCCTGAGCAAGGTACCGAATGCCACCGAGTTCTTGGGCAATCCGCGCGACCGACGCCTTGCGATCACCGCTAAGAATCTCCACCTCGACACCATGTGACCGAAGCATCGCGAGCCCCGTTGGGGCATCGCTTCGTAGCCGATCTGCAATCCAGCAACGGCCATGCCACTGCCGATCGATTACGACATCGATTGCGATCGCATCGGGAAAACTGTCCTGGAGTTCGACTGCACAGATGCTGCGAATCCAGTCGGGACTTCCGACTAACACCTCACGACCCTGCAGATCATCCAGTCTTGCGATCACGCCTTTGCCGGGGATTTGTTCGCTGCTTCGGATCGGGGGCAAGGGCCGACCAGCGGCATAAGAGAGTAGGGCGCCTGCAAGAGGGTGTTCAATGCCGCGCTCTGCGGAAGCCGCCGCCGCAAGCCAATCAGGCCAAGGGCTATTCGCTTCGGTAATCTGGACGAGGCCTGACTGGCGATCAACGATGGCTAAGATCATCGGGCGACCAGAAGTCAGCGTGCCGGTCTTATCAAAAACGACGTGACTAATCTTTGCCGCGCGCTCAAGCGCTTCTGCGGACTTAAAGAGCCATCCGAATTGCGTCGCACGAGCAAGTCCAGCAGCGATGGCTGCAGGAGTCGCAAGACCGAGTGCACACGGACAGGCCACGACTAACACGGCTACCGTAATGCTGACAGCCACGCTGGCCGGAGCACCCATCAGCAGATGCGCAGCACCACTGATCGTAGCGATGACCAATACCGCTGGAACAAACCAGAACGCAATTCGATCTGCTAGCGCAGCGATCGGCGCCCGAGAACTCAGTGCTGCTAACAGACGGCTTCCAATCTGAGCGCGTCGAGAGTTATCGAAGCGACTTGTGGCGTCGATGATGATCGTTCCGGTGGTATTGAGACAGCCTGCATAGACGGCATCTCCAACAGATTTTGAAACTGGCATGCTCTCGCCCGTCATACTGCTCTCATCGATGTCGGTCATGCCGTCGATGATGAGCCCGTCGACATGAATCGCCTCTCCTGATGGAATGCGCAGGCGATCACCCGGCCCAATCGTATTGGGATCAACCTGTTTCCAGGTTCCATCGGCCTTGTCCCATCGGGACACAAGCGTTGTTGACATTGACGTTAGTTTCGCAAGTGCGTCTAAAGCCTGTTGACGCGCGCGTTGCTCGAGTCGTTTCCCGAGCGTGACCATCGCTAAGACCACTACAGAGGTCTCAAAATAAAAGACACCATGAAGCCCGTCGCTCGTTGCCCCCAGATCCACGAGTTCGAGCCACAGTGCGACCGACCAGAAATAGGCGGCAAGCGATCCAATGGTAATCAGGGTTTCCATATTGGCAGACCACGCCTTGAGCGCTCGCCAGGCGCTGCGATAAAAGGGCCAGGCCACGATCGTCTGCATCACGGTGGCGATGACCCATTGGGCGGCAATCGGGATCAGCCCATGTTGGCCCAGCAGCATGCCGACCATTTCGACCATCATCACAAGTAGACCGATGCCAGAACACCAGAGACGGAACAATTCCAGTCGGGTCGCTGTCAAAGATTGCGTTGCATCGTGCTCAGTCGATGTGGGAGTGGCGTTACTTGGCCAGGCGTCATAGCCCGCACGCCGAATGGCGGCAATCGCGTCGTCAACGGGTAAACCAGATATCCTGGCGCGGTGTTCGATCAGGCTGACCTGAGCGACAACGCCTGGAATCTTGTTCAGAACGCGTTCGATGCGGGTTGAGCAGGCCGCGCAGGTCATGCCTTCAATGTGGAGGTCGATTTCCATGAGTTTTTTATAATGCCACTACCATGAACAATTCTTCTCAAAAATCTACCTCTAAACGACCGTTATTACTCGTCCTTGGGCTAATTACGATCGTCGCCATTGGTGCCGCAGTCTTTTTGCGGTCTACTCCTGCTCCTGCCGTCTCTGGTCAGACCATCTCGGGTCAGGCTGTGACGCCGGCATCGCTCTCCGGGAAGCCTTATCTAGTAAATTTCTGGGCAACGAGCTGTGTGACCTGCGTGAAAGAAATGCCCGACCTGGTCGCGGTTCACAAAGAGTTTGCGGCGAAGGGGTATCAGACGATTGCCGTGGCGATGAGCTATGACCGACCCGACTATATTGAAACTTTTGTTCGAGATCGCGAGCTACCGTTTCATGTGATTCACGATAAGGACAGTGCCTGGGCTAGAGCTTACGGGGATGTTGCGGTCACGCCGACCACCTTTGTCGTGGATCGTGATGGACGAATCATTAAGCGTTATGTCGGTGAACCGAATTTCGCAGAGCTTCGCAAAATCCTCGACCGGGAGCTCAGTTCGTAAACCCCGCCTGATGGGCCTGTTGATCGGCGTGGTACGACGACCGAACCATGGCCCCAACGGCGGCATGACTAAATCCCATGGCTGCCGCTTTTTCTTCAAACATCTTGAAGACATCTGGGTGTACATAGCGCCGAACGGGGAGGTGGCTGTTAGACGGCGCAAGATACTGACCAATCGTGAGCATATCGATTTGATGGTCACGCATATCCTGCATGACTGCCAGAATTTCGTCGTCGGTCTCTCCAAGTCCGACCATCAGCCCACTTTTCGTGGGAATGCCAGGCACCTCTTCTTTGAATCGTTTTAACAGCGCCAACGAGTGGGCATAGTCCGAGCCCGGGCGCGCCTCTTTGTAGAGCCGGGGAACAGTCTCGAGGTTATGGTTCATCACGTCGGGAGGTGCTGCTTTCAGAATGTCGAGCGCGCGATCCAGCCGGCCACGGAAGTCAGGAACGAGCACTTCGATCTGCGTCTCTGGCGATCGTGTGCGGACGGCCTGGATACAGTCGACAAAATGCTGAGCACCCCCATCGCGCAGGTCATCTCGATCAACGCTCGTGATCACGACGTAGCGCAGCTTTAAGGCAGCGATGGTCTTTGCAAGATTTTCAGGTTCATTGACATCAAGGGGGTCGGGACGGCCATGGCCCACATCACAGAACGGACAGCGACGGGTGCACTTATCCCCCATGATCATGAAAGTGGCGGTGCCTTTTCCGAAGCATTCTCCGATGTTGGGGCAGGAGGCTTCTTCGCAGACGGTGTACAGCTGATGCTCACGAAGAATCTTCTTGATCTCAATAAATCGAGATGATGCTGCCGCCGCTTTGACACGAATCCACTCGGGTTTCGGGAGCGGATCTGCCGGCACGATCTTGATCGGGATGCGCGAGGTCTTGTCGGCACCCTTTTGCTTTTTAAGCGGATCGTAGGTTGTGGTCACTCGGTCAGTTCCTATGCCATCAGCTGTTGATCAATTCGGTCACACAGGGTATCAGCCACTTCCTGCCATGACGCAGACACGCCCATTGTAGCCATGTCGACTGTCTTCAGACCCGCATAGCCACAAGGGTTGATGCGCGAAAAAGGGTCCAGATCCATTGCAAGATTCAGTGCAATGCCATGGTACGTGCGACCTTGGGTGACCTTTAGGCCGATGGCTGCAATCTTCGCCAAAGAGGGCGCGGGATCCGTTGAAGTCGGGTCTGGCACATAGACTCCTGGTGCCTGAGGTTTTCGGGTCGCCCCCGGGATACCGTAGTCCGTCAGGGTGTCGATTAGGGCCTGCTCGAGTCTGCAGACAAGGTCTTTGACAAAGATTCCACGGCGTCGAATATCAAGCAGCGTATAGATCACGATCTGACCGGGTCCGTGATAAGTCACTTGACCCCCTCGCTCCACACGGACGATGGGAATCGTTCCTGCGTCAAGAATATGGGTTGTTAGCCCGGCCAGCCCAAGTGTGTAGACCGGCGGGTGCTCGACCTGCCATAGGGTGTCCGGCGTGGTCGCAGTGCGATCTCGAGTGAATGCCTGCATCTCGGCGAGGGTCTGCGCATAGTCTGCTGGCCGTCGTGTCACCCGAATGATTGAACCCACCATGGATAAGCAGTCAGGTGTGACGTTAGAGAACAACCTTCACCATCGGGTGACTGGTCAGTGCACGGTAGAGTGCATCGAGCTGTTCGCGTGACTGGGCAGAAACAGTGACGGTAAGTCCGAGATAGTTGCCATTTTTGCTGGGACGCATCTCTAAGGTCATCGGATCAAAACCAGGATCATGCTGCTGCACCAGTGCACAGACTGCATCCGCAAATCCATCGGCGCGTGCGCCCATGACCTTGATCGGAAACTGGCAAGGAAATTTCAGAGGCGATTCGTCAGATGGATTCATTAAGCGTTCCCGAGCCGAACTGCATCAATCACCTCATCGTAGGCTTGACGGATCTTCTGATAGAGGGGACCAGGCTTGCCCGCATGCGCTGGCTTTCCAACGAGACGTTGGTCCATCCGCACAATGGGCAAGACTTCTTTCGTGGCAGATGTCATCAGCAGTTCATCGGCCTGGGCCACTTCGGCTTGGCGAATACGACGAATCTGCACAGGAATATGCAGTCGCTCAGCAACCTCTTCCATTAATCCGTAACGAACACCTTCTAAGACAAGGTGATTCTTGACAGGCGCACAGAGAACGCCGTCCTTGACCATCCAAATGTTGCAGGCGGCCCCTTCGGTAAGAAATCCATCACGGAACATCACGACCTCTGTCACCCCTCGATCGACAGCGGTCTGTCTTGCTAAGACGTTTCCGAGCAATGCGGTGGACTTGATATCGCAATGAAGCCAGCGTTCATCCGGAATGGAGACGACCGTGACACCTTGTTCGCGCAGGTCCGCGCCTGGGCGTTGAAAGGGTGTCGACATCGCAAAGACAGTCGGCGTGACCTCCGGACTGGGAAAGGCATGATCACGTTTGGCGACACCGCGTGTGACCTGAACGTAGACGAACTGGTCTTCGCCTTCGTTACGCGCAATCGTCTCGTGAAATAATTTTGACCAGCCATCATGGTCATAGGGTGAGCAAATCCGAATGGCGGCAAGGCTACGTTCGAGTCGTCGCAGGTGCGACTCGAGTCGAAACGGCTTCCGGCTATAGGCAGGAACTACTTCGTAGATCCCGTCTCCAAAAATAAAGCCGCGATCGAGGACTGAGATCTTGGCCTGAGAGAGTGGCTGCCATCCCCCGTTAAGAAAGACAGTTGGGTCACCTTGAATGCCTTGGATCATGAGGGCTGCTCGTGTAGAGAGGTTAAGAATCAGGGGTTCGTGTACTGCAATCTTATAGGGCCTGCCACCAGAGTCGAAGGGTGTCGATGGCCCGGCCTAATAGACCCGCGGGACGCACCGATTCGGCCGCGGTGACAGGAAACTGGTGAATCTCGGTGCTGTCGAGCCAGATGCGAAGCTGACCGACTGGCTGGCCTGAGACGACAGGGGCTAACAAGGCGGTAGGCCGCTCCAGCTGCGTGCGAATATTGCCTGCTTTACCGCGCGGGATAGCGACCAGCACATCTCTTGGGAAGTGCAGCCGAGCACTTGCGTTTGCACCTTTAAACACGGGCACGGTTTCGCTTGCCTCATCCGCGCGAAACAGTCGCACGACATCAAACTGTTGAAAGCCAAAGTTCAGTAGCTTTAATCCTTCTTGGGCGCGAAGCTCTTCGGTCGCCGCCCCTGCGATCACCGCAATCAGTCGTCGTTGGGTACGCTCCTTGGTGCCGAGTGGCGAGGGTCGATGGGCACTAATGGCAATGGCAAAACCATCCGTGTCACTTCTTCCTGTCATCAGCCCGTCGACGGAGTTGTCTAGCCACAGCAGTCGATTACGGTTGACCTGACGAATTCCGTTGTGGGTGAGCTCTCGCCGACTGAACTCACGCAGCTGTTCCGGAAATTCGTTGATGATCTGATTAGAGAGTCGTACCAGATCCGACACCGTGGTCATGTGTTCAGGCTGGGGAACGCCTGTGGCATTACGAAACTGGGTGTTTTGAAGCCCGAGTCGTTGCGCCGTCTTATTCATACTGTCGACAAAGGCTGCTTCCGATCCGCTGATGGCTTTGGCTAAGGCAATGGCTGCATCGTGGGCATTGAGCGTGATCAACCCTTGAACCAGTTCATTGACCGAGATATTTTTCCCTGGCTGAAGAAACATACGAGAGCCCTGCGGAACCTCGTTTTCGGCGGGCCCTGGCACGGTCTGGTCGAGTCGAATACGTCGTTCGCGAAGTGCGGCAAAGGTGAGGTATGCCGTCATTAATTTGGTGAGCGATGCAGGCGCAATCGGCTTATCGGCGTTGGCCATCGCCAACGTCTGACCAGTGCTTGCATCAATCAGCATCCAGCTTGGCGCTGCAATCTTTGGGGGGACTGGCCACGCCTGTGCCTGGGCAGTGCCGATGCTGGCGAAGAGACTACATAAGATGGTGATGATTAGGCGAGCAGACATCGTGTGATGCAGTCTTTGAGAAGGGGTAGCTGGCCGTGGAAAAAATGACCGGCACCCGGCATGACCAGCACGGGCTCTCCCTGTGGGCCAGTCCAGTCTAATACGGATTTCAGCGCAACGACTTCGTCGCATTCCCCATGGATCAGACGCGCTGCTTTCGTCAGCGGCGCTGCCCGCCGTCGGTCTTCTGCAATGCCAAGACCCACCAGAATGACTCGGCTTAGCGGTGGCTGTGGATGCGAAAACATATGGTCATCCCAGGTCGCTGCGACGTGGGTGGCCATCACGCCCCCAAATGAAAATCCGCCCATCCAGCGATGCCCGTTCACGTCTGGGAATTGATCGATGAGCCAGGTCCATGCGGCCCATAGATCGTCGACCTCTCCGGTGCCATGATCATGGCTGCCATCACTCTTTCCGACGCCGCGAAAGTTTGGTCGCAGACAGATCATTCCTTGTGCGACAAATGCGCGGGCGATGGTCTGGGCGACTTTGTTATCGAGCGTTCCTCCGAATAGTGGGTGGGGATGTGCCACTACAGCGAGTCCGGTAATCGGTCCGGTCGCAGGTCGATCGAGCGCTGCTTCGAGGGATCCAACAACACCAGGAATCAGGAGACGTTCGGTTGCGGAATTCAAATCTTGAGCCGTTCAACAGGACGATTGTGTAGAAGGTGTTCGTCGATGATCTCATCGATATCGGTCGCATCGACATAGCGATACCAGATGCCCTCTGGGTAGACCACCATCACGGGACCTTCGTCACATCGATCAAGACATCCCGCACGATTAATTCGAATCTTGCCAGGCCCGTTTTTCTTCAGGGCCTTGATTCGATCTTTTGCGTACGCCTGCAGGTCACTTGCACCACAGTCCGCGCAACAGGCAGCCCCATTTTCACGCTGGTTAATGCAGAAAAAAACGTGTTTCTCGAAATAACTCATGGACCGATTTTATCCCGGACCTTCGTGCTTATTGCTCCGCCTCACTACGGTTTAATTCGCGATCGAGGCTGCGGACACTGCGCCGGCTGATGACCAGCCAGAACCAGCCTAAGGCGGCAAATGGCCAGGCCGCTGCCGCGGCATTTGCCAGCATCTGCAGGTTCAGCCACTTGCCCTGAGACCAGGCGAGGTAGCTCGTGGCGGTATAGCCATTCTCGGGCAGGCTGTTGGCGAGAAATACCGTGATCAACAGGCTTAAGATCGCCACAATCCGCTGCTGGCTTGGGCGTGCGCCCGCGAAACCATAGGCACTCAGAAGGGTCAGGACAATGCCTGCCTGGGCGCCGGCGTTGAGCCAGGTTACAAGCGCTCCGGGACCCAGAAGTAGTAACACCCAGATGGCGCGAATCCCCAGGGTGAGCACGACAATCAGGATAAAGGTCTTGACCCAGTGACCTGGTCCGTAACCCGGCCACCAGCGAGGCGATTCAAGCAGGGTCAGATGGGCGAGCAGGGCGCATCCCATGATCGCAGTGGCGACACACAGCGCTTCGACCAGAATGCGTTGGGCGGCGAATAATTCGACGTCGGCGGCGGAGGGATCGGGGGGTGCGGCAAACCAGGGGAGGTGTTCGCCCAGGCTGCCGCCGACGGTGACGTCTCCGAGTGCAAGCCAAATGGGCTGGGGCGCCGCCTGTGCGATGAACCAGAGTCCGAGCAGCATCAACCCGCCGATTTCAATGGGTCGGGTCTCGGTGATCTGCAGACGATGACTGCCTTGGGCATAGGCACTCGCTAAGAAAGCCCCGACAAATGTTCCAAGGCCGTTTGCGGTGACATCGAGAATTGATGGCCGTCGACTCGGCAGATAGGTCTGAAGTCCTTCCAAGACAATCGATAGACAGATTCCGCAGACCAGTGCGAGAAAAAATGCCTGGAGTGGTCCCCAGACGGTATGTCTCCTGTGTAGGCTAATCGCGCGACTGACAAAAACCCCGAGAGGGGTATACGCGATGATGTTGACCAGCACATCAAATCCGGTCCAGTAGCGTGGCCATGGCCCCCAGAGAAATTCCCAAGGGGCCTGCGGAATAAATCGCCAGTCGGTCAAGGGCGACAGCGAGACAACCGCAAGCCCGGCCGCATAGAGCAGGGCCGCCAAGAAGAGCGAACCAGTGCGACTGAGTCTCATGATGGGAAACCTTTTGCCATGCGGCTATGATGCCAAGAATGTGGGCGTCTGAGCATCTTGATTCGATTGACTCGACGCAGCGCGAGGCGCTGCGCCGACTCGAGGCGTATGCCCTATCGAATGGCTCGACCAGTGGTAGCGCCCCTTTTGTCTTATGGACAACTTGTCAGACGCAGGGGATTGGCAGTCACGGTCGCCGGTGGACTGATTCGGGAAGCGGACTTGCCTTATCCCTCGCCTGGCCAGAGTCTCTGATAGACGATCCTGTACCGGCCTGGCCAATTCGTTGCAGCCTGATGGTGGTGGACTGTCTCGTGCGACGTTATCCGCAGCTCGCTGATCGTGTCGGCGTGAAGTGGCCCAACGACATCATGGCGGGGCGCGCCAAGCTCGGCGGCGTCCTCGTCTCGCGGCATCGCGTCGCCGGGCAGTGGTGGCTGATCGCTGGGATTGGACTTAACCTGGCATGGCAGACTTCTGCCGCCTTGGATCGACCCGTCACTGACCTTGAATCGCTTGACGTGGCACATGTTGACCCAGCAGCGCTGGTCGCTGATCTGGTGATGGCGATGCACGCGCAGGTCACGACACCGTGGACTGCTACTGAATTGATGCAGCGGTTTAGTTGCGCCGATATCTTTGCAGACGTTGGTGTTTCCGTGACCCATCCGATGGACGGGAGACTCGTCGCGCAGGGTAAAAGTCGGGGTATTTCAGAAGTCGGTGCATTACGACTACAGACCGCTGAACAACTATTAGAAGTCCAGATTGGGGAACTCTCACTGCGCGAATCGGAGGCAACGTTATGACAATGCGCGCCGTTCTCTTAATTGATGCGGGAAACTCGGCACTGAAGTGGCAGCTTCTTGTTCGCTCCGAGACTGATCTCTTATCCTCGGAGCACGCGTTAGCGGCAGTCTCCCAGACGCATGTCCATCGGATGGATAACACAGTCGTCTCAACCGAGGCACTCGTGAGTGCCTGGCGGGCTGCTGCCGCACCGCTTGCCTCTGATGCATTGCCATCGCTGCAGTGGGAGATGGCCTGGTGCGCGGTCGGCCCGGTCTCTGTACAACAGGCCGTTGCGCTGGCGTATCAGCGGCTTTCTGGCCATGAGGCGCCGTTGCCGTATCAGTCGCGCTCGCGCATTGATCTGATCGGGGTTGGCTGTGATGTCGTTGAGAACTGTTATGAACGACCCGAGCAGCTTGGCGTGGATCGATGGATTTCTGCGATCGGTCTTGCATGTCAGGGGGTTACCGGACCGAGCGAAACACACATGATTGTCAGCGCGGGTACTGCGACAACGGTAGACCTGGTTTGTCATCGGGAAGTGTTGGGGCACCCCCAGCCAGAAGATCGTTGTCTTGCGTTTCTTGGGGGATGGATTCTTCCAGGATTTCGCTTAATGAATAGCGCGCTACGAAGCGGTACGCGTGATCTTGATTACACCCTTGCGGCACAGCCGCTGGCTGAGCCGGAGATTCCCCGTGACTCACAGACGGCCATCTCGCAGGGAATCGGTCTAGCGCAAACGGGCTTTATCGCCGGACTGATTCGACATCATCACGTCACGAAGCTCTGGCTCCATGGCGGTCAGGCGCGAGACTGGCGCCATTTTTTAGCAGCACTCGATCCAGCCTCGGGGCCAATGATCACGGTACATGAGCAGCCTACCTTATTATTTTCAGGGCTGATGGCGCTCGCACGCTTTCAAAAACCAGCCTGATCACGACCTAATTCGCTCGGCGAATTTTCTCGAGCATCCGCGTGGTGGATCGCTCGTGCTCGAAGGCGATCGATAGGACACGTCCGCCACGGGCACGCACCCAGTCGCCTCCCACGATCTTCTCGGGGGCCCAGTCTCCGCCCTTGATGAGCACGTCTGGACTGATGGATTCGATCAGCGATCGTGGCGTGTCATCTGAAAACCAAGTGACGAGTGAGACGCTCTCTAGGGCCGCGATAACGGCAAGCCGATCGGCCAAGGTATTGATCGGACGATCTGATCCTTTTCCAAGGCGCCGAACTGAGTCGTCATCGTTGAGCGCTACGATCAGGGCAGCGCCTTCTGCTCGTGCCTGTGCAAGGTATGTGACATGGCCGCGATGCAGGAGATCAAATACCCCGTTCGTAAAGACGATCGGACGAGGAAGCGTTGCAATACGGTCAGATAGCGCGGTCGGCGAGACAATCTTTGATTCGAATGTCGGTGCGCCACTCAAGATGACTTAGCCTGTGACCGATTTGCGATAGCGATTAAGTTCCTGCACCGTCGCAAAGGACTGCTCAAACAAAAGCGATAGATTGTGCAGAATCCGCTCTGCGACTTTCTTTTCCCAGTCCGCATTAAAGTTGATCTGCTGATCAAGCCAGTGCTCGAGCCAGCCGGGTTCTGGGGTTCGACTTTGTACCGTGTCGTTCGGAAATAGTGACTGGTTGACGTGAAGGTTTGTCGGATGCAGCGCCTGTGATGTTCTACGGGCGCTGGCCATGAGCACACCAATTTTTGCAAAGGCGGCCTTTGCAGCATCCCCCGTCGTCACCAATGCTTTTTTCATGTATCGCAGATAGGCGCCACCGTGACGTGCCTCATCTTTTGCAATCGTCTCGTAGATCTGTTGGATGACTGGCTCTGTGTGCCACTCGGCGGCACAGCGGTACCAGTGATTAAGTCGAATCTCGCCACAGAAATGCAGCATCAGCGTTTCGAGCGCTGGGGCTGGATCAAACTCGAATCGCACCGCATGGAGCTCTTCTTCGGTGGGCAGTAGATCTGGTCGGAAGCGGCGCAGGTATTCCATCAAGACAAGCGAGTGCTTCTGCTCTTCATAAAACCAGATTGACATAAAGGCAGAGAAATCACTGTCATGGCGATTGTCCCGCAGAAACATTTCGGTTGCGGGAAGTGCTGCCCATTCGGTAATCGCATTCATCTTGATGGTCTGCGCCTGCTCATCGGTCAGGCGTGAGGCATCAAAGCGATTCCAGTCGATATCTTTTTCAAGATCCCAGCGCACGCGCTCGAACGCCCGAAAGAGTTCTGGATAGAGCATGTCGCTGGCCTGTGGTGTTCGCATAGTCGTCTCGTAAGGAAGCCGCCGTATTTTAAGGTCAACCGCCGTCCGCGTGACCAATTTTTTGTCTAAGCCAAGCAATCACGCGCCCTACCAGCGGCAGCGCCTGCATCAGCCGAGAGGCATCCCAATAGTCCAGATGCTCCTGGATCATCCCCTGGTCATCTAGGGTTAACCGGCTAGCACCCGCAATGGACTGCCTGGGCCCACCGGGTTTGAAAGCAAACTCAAAATCCCAGCCGATCATGACTTCAGTCGGTGTGACCGCGCCGAGCACCCGCAGGTTGACGAACCGAGGATTGTCAAGATTTTGAAACATTGATCGATAGATCTGAGCAATTTTGGTGCGACCGGTCACCGTCTGAAATGGATCTGTAAAGACGGCATTTGGTGCGTAGAAGGCGGCGAGGGCATCCACGGTCTGAATCGTCAGACGAGCGGCGACGGCAATGAAAGCGTTAGTGTCCATGAGGGGGCTTTACCGTCTTGCTGACGAGGGCGAAGTAGATTCGATATGGAAGCAGTCGTAGTAGCTTGAGCCATCGCGTAAATCGCTTGGGGTAGTGAATCTCAAACTCTCCGCGTGCAAGCCCCTTTAATGTCAGTGCGGCAGCTTCGTCTGGACTAATCATGGCCGGCATTTTGAAGTCATTGATCTCGGTGAGCCTTGTCTGAACAAATCCGGGGCAGACGACGGAAACCGCGATGCCTTGACGCTTGAGTTCCAAGTAATTTGTTTCCGCGAGATAGGTAAGTGCCGCCTTGCTCGCGCCATACGCCGCGGCCTGGGGAAGGCCTCGATATCCCGCAACACTGGAAACCCAGCTCCAATGTCGAGGCTGGGCGGGGCTACTTTTCCAGAGTGTCAGCATGGCCGCCAATCCTTTGTAAGCGGCGATGAGATTAATCTCAAACGTATCGCGAACCCCTTTCAGATCCAGCGCATCACTGGTCATTGGGTGATAGACCCCAGCAACCCAGAAGACGACGTCAGGCACCAGATTTTCGTTTCGCATGATGGTGATCGCACGATCAATCGCCTCGGGATCTGCGACATCTAAAGCGATGGTTCGCGCTGGTGCCGGTGTCATTTCATCCAGGACCTGTTGGCGTCGCGCGCTTGCAATGACGCGAGCGCCCTGCTGGATAAGTTCCTTTGCCAGGGCCTCTCCAATTCCGGACGACGCCCCGACAATCCAGACAATCTGGTCTGTCCAGTCACGAATCGGTGGGTTGAGCTGGGCCATTGTGAATGATTAGCGGCCAGAGGTTCGACGAAACGATAGCGTGACCTCGCCCAGACGGATTCCAAATTTGCTGAACACAGCGCGGTTGATCATGACGTCCTGATCAATCAAAAACATCCAGTCATCAAAATCAAGACCAATAGTCCCACCGCGATAGGGCAGATCCATGGTGTAGCGCCACCGCAAGGCGTTGCCGTAGATCTCACCAATTGCCTCCCCGCGAACATCATCGGCACGACCGATATAACGATTTGGACCAACGGCCTTCAGTTTCCAGACGCGACGTTGTTTCTCTCCGTCGGACCATTCAAAGGATTCATCCAGGACACCTTCGTCGCCCTGCCAGCTAGCTTTGATGGTCACCACAAATCGTCGATCGACCTGACCACTTCGATTCTGGACCATGCCCCAGCCGGTGATCTCGCCGTTGAAGTATTGTTTCAGATCGAGTGCAGGTTTCTGAGACTGATAGCTCATCGGGTCGGGTCCGGCGCAGCCGGCGACTAAGACAACCGAACTGACTAGCAGGATGACTGCGAGTCGCAGTCTGCTTAGAAATTGAAGGGCAGAAGAAAAGTGATTCATCAAAGCGTCCTTTCAGAGACAGGCAAACCATCTTGGACCCGGCCAAGCGTGATCAAGGCAATGAATTTGAGCATACAAGGTAGTCCAGCATAGACCCATTGCAGCGCCTGGAGTTCGCCGATCCCCGCGGCGCGTCCAGGCTGATATCCAAATCCACTTAAGGCGGGCAGCACCAGGCCCGCCGCTGCCGCCAGCGCGAGCTTGGCCACCAGATTCCAGACACCAAAATAACTGGCCTCACTTCGTCCCCGCTGCCCAGCCTGATCAATGAGTGCGCCGAGCAGAATCGGTGGGCAGACGAGTTCTGCGCCTAGGGCAGCGCCCGTTGCTAGACAGATGATGCCAAAAGGAATGAGGTCACCTTGTTCCAGCGTGAGGGCCCAGACAAACGACACAATGGCAATCGCCATGGCGATCTGCCAGGTGCGTCGTGCGCCCATTCGGGCCATGATCGCCGTCCAGACTCGCACACTTGCCGCCGCTGCAATGAAGTAGACCGCCAAGAGAAGCCCGGCCGTCTCTGAGGACAGCTGAAGACGGTCTTGTACAAAAAATAAAAAAAGTGTGGCGGGAATCGCATTGGCCAGTGCATTGACGGCAAAAGATCCGAGCAGCTTCTGAAAGCCGGGGTCGCTCAGCAGGGTGCGCCAGGAATCGCCCTGGTCGTCCGAGGTCGTGCGATGTCTCTGACCGAACGACTGAAGGCCACGTGTGAACCAGATGCCAAGCCCGCCGACGGTGATCACGATTGCCGCTAATGCAGGCCCTGATCGTTGTGCCGCAATGACAGCGGCGGTGATCACGCCAATCAGTGACCAGACTTCGCGTGAGGCGACCAGTCGTCGCTGCGCCTCTGGGTCTGCGGTCCACGAGACGGCCCAGCTCTGATGGGCAAGTGTGGCAACGCTGTTGCTCAGCGACACCAAGAGCGCAGCAACGCCCATCCATAGCAGCCCCAGTGTCTGCTGATGAGGTTGTTGCGCAAGCCAGTCGACTGGGGGGTTCACGAGCAGCGCAAGGCTGATGGCCATGACGGCAAGACCACTCGCCATCCAGACCCAGACATGGCGGACACTGCGATCAATGCGTCGACCAATGATGGGATCTGCAAAGGCATCAATGAGGCGTGTTGCCATCAGCAGTAGACCCACCGCCGCAAGATGCAGCCCTAGCTGTTCCGCATAGAGACTTGGTGTAAGTAGATACAAAGGAAGCGCCGCAAATGCGAGCGCAGCCCCTGGTAGTCCATACCGCAGCGCGTGAGACGATCTGGGCATTAAGGCGAGCGCGTGGCTTGCGTGCCAAAGAGCGAGGCGCGAAGCCCGGGTTCGGCCGTTTTTGGATCAAACCAAATGGAAAAGAAGGCTCTTGAAAACTCTGGGTCGTCGATACTGCCGATGCGGCGATCGTTGAAGTAGAACTGAACCCCTTGCCCGGGTCGATGCACGCCTCGCAGACGATCATTTGCCTGGACATTCGGGAACACGGCATTCATTTGCACCAGCCATTGCTGATGCTGGCTGGGCGAGCCAAGCCCAAGTCGTCGAATCTCTTCGATACTGCGTTCAGCGATCTTGTCGCGGGTGAATGCCCGAGCGTAAGTGAGTTCTAGCGCAAAGGGCGACTGAAATAGCTCGGGTGATCCAACAGGCTGAGGCGTCAGCAGTTTGGCGTCATAGATCTTCAGTCCAAACCATTTCAGGCTGCCACCCCCTTGTACACGAAATTGTTCCGCTTCAGCGGTTGCCGCAGCGAAAAGACTAACCGTTGTAATCAGGGCCGATAAAGGACGGTTCATGATTCGGGTCGTGACAGTGTGAACTGCACCACATCAAGGTTACCCTCTGCAAAACCTGCTTCGCAGTACGACAGATAAAAGCGCCACATGCGTTGAAAGGATTCTTTAAAGCCAAGGGTCTCGATTTCTTGACTGCTGGCATCAAAGGATTTGGCCCATTCCGCTAGCGTTCTGCTGTAGTCCTGACCGAAGCAGAATGCTTCTTGCACTTCTAAGCCTGCGGCAATTGCGCGCTCGCGGAAGGCGGTCTTTGAGGGCAACATGCCGCCCGGGAAGATGTACTGCTGAATGAAATCAGTGCTCTGGCGATAGCGCTCAAACAGCGGCTCATCGATCGTAATCGTCTGAATCACCGCGCGTGCACCTGGCTTCAGACAGCGATGCAGGGTCTGGAAATAGTCATTCCAGTACTGTTCACCCACCGCTTCAAACATCTCAATGGAGACGATGCCGTCATATTGCTGCTGCTCGTCTCGATAGTCTTGCAGACGGATCTCAAATCGCGACGGTGTGTACGCGGACAATCGTTCGTCGCCCCAGCGTTTCTGTTCGGTCGATAAGGTCAGCCCCACGTACTCAACCGGATGAGTCTCTAACAGCCGATATGCGAACCCGGCCCAGCCACAACCGATTTCTAAGACGCGTTGACCTGCTGCGATCGATGAAAGTTCCAGCGAGGCGATCGCACGATCAATTTTCTGGTGCTGACCTTGCTGAAGATCGACTGGTTTACCCCAAGACCCAGACCCTTCCCATAAGGCACTTGAATAGGTCATCGTGGGGTCGAGCCAGAGCCTATAAAAGTCATTGCCAAGGTCATAGTGGGCAGCAATGTTTTTCCGCGCCTGCTGTTTTCGGTTAGCCCGCAGCAGATGACGAATCTGATCAATGACCAGCGACCACCATTGCCCGTAGATCACACGTTCCATCACTTGACGGTTTGAAATAAAAAAGCGCAGCAGTCCCGTGAGATCTGGTGTCGACCAGAGCCCCTGCATATAGCCTTCTCCAAATCCAATGTCACCACGCGATACCGCAATCGAGATCGCCGCAAGATCGTGAACAATCAGTTGTGCTCTTGGCCCAGACGGCTGACCCTGTGACTGCCCGCCACGAAAGTGACGCACCGATCCGTCCGGCAATGTCAGTTCGAGCTCGCCAATCTGAATCTTGTCGAGTAGGCGCAACAGCATTTTGGTGCGCATGCCAAGCCGCATCGGTTTACGGTCTGGGCTGTCCGGAACGGGGTTGGTGGAGGAGGCAGAATGGGTCATAGCAACAGGGTCGTCGTCAGCCGAATTCTATTGGACAGGTTTGGGTCTTGGTACAAGTTTTGCGCCTTTGATCCAGAGTCTTAGCGCCTGCCAGTGGATTCGGGCAATCACACCAATCGAAAACATGGGGTACCGCAGCCAGGCAAGACAGGCGCTGGCTCGGGTCAGCGGCTCTGACTGGCCGCTCATGGATGTTAGGAGCAGCGCGCCTTCCTGATCTGAATATTCAATTCGCGCGACATCGTGTCCGCCGAGGCCGGACTTGAAAAAGCGAAATTGGTAGCGGCCACGGATCTCGAAAAATGGGGAAACGTAAAACGCTTTCGTGGTCTCTAGGGTCGCCCCGTTGACAATCCCCGGTGCTCCCGGGGGCGGGGTGAGCACATAGGCGTGACGATCCCCAAAGGTATTGTTGACCTCCGCAATAATGGCGCGGACCTGGCCTGCGTGGTTCTCGCAGAACCAGAAGCTGACCGGTTTAAACACATATCCCAGCATCTTGGGAAAGGTCTGGAGCCAGATTTCGCCATCAGCATCGGTCACATTGGCCTGTCTCAGAATTGACTCTGCCCATTCGAGTAAGGGGCGGCCATCTCCATGGTCACGATCATCGATTCTTAGCAGACTGCCTTGATTGATGCCCCAGAGGCGATTTCCTGCGCGCGTAGGATCCTGCCGCGCCAGACTGCGGATCGGCATCTGCACGTAGAACGCGCGATAAGAAAACGCGTGGGTGAATGGGCTCAGGCGTGCATGCCGAACCTGCCCTCGAACGAGTCGAGGGTCATGCTGCTTTGGCAAGGGGCTGACCATGGTCTGCCAACTGCAGCGCGGACTGCATCAGTTCGGCGGCCTGAATGCCGGACTGGAAACCATCTTCATGGAATCCATAACGAGTCCAGGCACCTGCCAACCAGATCGAATCCTGACCTTGTACCGCAGGCAGCCGCTTCTGCGCTAACACTGCGCGGGCATCAAAGATGGGATGTTCGTAGTCCATCGTGTTGAATACCTTGCTGGGATCGGGCTCGCGAAGCGGATTCAGACTCACCAGAATCGGTGTGGTCACAGGAAGGGGTTGGAGCCGGTTCATCCAATAGGTCACGCTCACTGGATTCGCGTGCTTCGTCTGGTTTTGATGCATGTAATTCCAGGATGCCCAGGCCGACTGACGTTTGGGCATGAGACTTACATCCGTATGCAGAACCGCTCGATTGTGCTGGTACTGAATGTCCGCAACAACAGCGCGAGCAGCGGACTTTTTGGGCAGCATGGTGGCGGCTTGGTCCGAGTGACAGGCAAGCACTACTGCATCAAAGGTTTCTGAGAACAGCGCTGGTTCTGTGCCCGTCTGGTGCAGACCAGAGAGCGTGACCTGCTGTCGGCCATCGGCGCGGACACCCGGCTGAACTTCTTTAACGGCAAAGCCTGTACGGAATTGCACCTCTCGCCCTTCTCGGGCCAATGCCTGGCGCATTTTCTCAAGATAGTTTTTCGATCCATTACGCACTGTGTACCACTGGGGTCGATCCGCGACCTGCAAGAGACCGTGGTTTTCACAGAACTGTACAAAAGTGGTCAGCGGAAAGGCACGCATCTGTTCGGTGGGGCAAGACCAGATCGCCCCTGCCATCGGCAAAAGATAGGCGTCAAGAAAAAGTCTGCCATAGCGTCGTGTATCAAGATACTCACCGAGTGAGGGACCGTTTCCCGAGAGCATCCGATATTTCGCGGCGTCTCTCGGCGCGTGTCGATTGAATCGAATGATGTCCGCGAGCATGCCCCAGAATCGCGGCGACAGCAGGTTTTTGCGTTGCGCGAAGACACTGTTTAAATCAGTACCGCACCACTCTAATGCGCCGTCATTCAGACTCGCTGAAAATGACATGTCGCTCTCAGCGGTCTCAACACCCAACAGATCAAACCAGGCGCGAAGCCCAGGATAAGTCCGGTGGTTGAACACGATAAATCCGGTGTCGACAGCGACATCGGTGTTATCAACCTGAATCGTCTGGGTGTGGGTATGTCCGCCTAAGCGATCTGCTGATTCAAAGACGGTGACATTGGCCCAGCGTGAGAGTTGCCAGGCAGCCGCGCATCCGGAGATGCCGCTGCCGACGATAGCGATATTTAAAGGTGACAAAGGTGATCGATCTTGGCGTACGCCGAATGATTGTGGATGGATTCGAAGTTCTCAGACTCGACAGAATACCCTTTAATTTTGGAATTCTTTGCCAAGGCGATCGCAATATCGCGGACCAGGTCTTCGACAAATTTCGGGTTGTCGTAGGCACGCTCCGTGACGTACTTCTCATCAGGACGCTTTAAGAGCCCCCAGAGCTCACACGAGGCGGCCTGCTCTGCCACGGTGATGAGCTCTTCGACATCCGTTGGTGCTGCAAGCTGCGCCGTAATCGTGACGTGTGAGCGCTGATTGTGCGCGCCGTATTCTGAAATCTTCTTCGAGCAGGGGCAGAGGCTTGTGACTGGCACAACAACGGTTAACGTGGTGGTGGCGGCCTCGCCCATCACTTCGCACTCCCAGGTGACCTGATAGTCCATCAGACTCTCAACCCCCGAGACGGGGGCTGCTTTTTGGACAAAGTACGGGAGCGCGACTTTGATATAGCCTCGATCCGACTCCAGGCGAGCCAGCATCTGTTGCATCAAGTCCTGCATCGCATGAAAACTTAACGGCGCTTGGTTGGCCTGGAACACTTCGAGAAACCGCGACATGTGGGTGCCCTTGACTTCAGGGGGAAGGCCGACTGTCATGTCGACTGTTGCAACAGAGGGCTGCGCGCCTTTCGCCGTTTGCACCATCACGGGATGGACCAGGGACTTCACGCCAACGCGTTGAATGGCCAATTGACGCGTGTCGGCATGCGACTGAACATCCGGAAGAATGCCAGCAGCAAATAGGGTGTCGGGGGCGTTCATAGCAGCTCCTAGTAAGGATGTGATTAAGAGCGAGCGGCGCTCAGCGCCCGCTCGAGATCAGATAACAGTTGACGGTCAGAGGGTGAGACCTGACTGGAAAAACTCGAGACCAGCTTGCCATCTCGGCCGATCAGGTACTTGTGGAAATTCCAGCCGGGCGCCTCGGACTGTTGGGCGAGTGTTTTAAAGAGTGGGTTTGCCTTTTGGCCTTTGACCGAGGTCTTGGCCAGCATTGGAAACTTTACCCCAAAGGTGTTGGTACAGAACTCGGCGATCTGCTGGTTGGAGCCTGGCTCCTGGTTACCAAAATCGTTTGATGGGAACCCCAGCACCACTAGGCCGCGATCTTTAAACCGTGAGTAGAGCTTCTCAAGCCCTTCATATTGTTGGGTAAAGCCACAATAACTCGCCGTATTCACGATTAAAATAACGCGACCGCTGTACTGACACAGGTTCTGTGGCGCATCATCTTGTAGTCGGGGGAATGTGTGATTGAGCAGCTTCGGGCAGGCGTCATTAGACGCCCAGGCCTGTGGCATGAGAATCAAAAACGCAAGACTCAGGATGCCGAGCACACGGTAACGCCAATGTTTTGTTGTCAGCATCGCAATCATTGCGACAGGGCGGATGGGGGCCATATTTGTCTTGGTCAGATGGGAAGTAGAGGTTTATACTAGGCGCTGTAACCGCATGCGTCAACGTTTTGTCTATGACAAAAAGGGATTTAATGGATCTGCCTGATTCGACCGTGGTTCACCTCAGTATCTCCGCCGTAGAGCGGGACACTGGGCTCTCGAAGGACACGCTTCGTGTCTGGGAGCGTCGTTACGGCTTCCCCAACCCCCTCCGCGACGCTTTTGGCGAGCGTATCTACCCTCTTGAGCAGGTCGATCGGCTTCGGGCGATTCGGCGCCTGATGGACGTTGGCCATCGCCCGGGAAAGATTATTGGTCTGGACTTACATGAGCTCCAGGCGTTGTCAGATATGTCTGCCTCGTCTCCTGGCAATCGCCACGAGACCGAGCAGGATCACCATCCAGACGTTCAGTTCCTGGTGGAGACGGCCAAGTCCCACGACGTCGAGGAACTTCGCCGTCAGCTTGGACAGCGGCTTTTGCGTCTGGGTCTGGCGAGATTTGTGACCGAGGTCGTCGCGCCGCTGACCCAGCGGATTGGGGATGCCTGGTCACGCGGTCAGATGGAGATCTACGAAGAACATCTGTACACCGAATCCATGCAGGTGGTGCTTCGAAACGCGATCAGCACCATCCCGCAGCCGGGCGAACGCCCCCGTGTACTGCTCACGACATTCCCGTCTGAGCCTCATGGCATGGGGCTTTTGATGGTGGAAGCACTGCTTGCGCTCGAGGGCTGTCGTTGTGTGTCATTGGGCACGCAGACGCCGGTCTGGGACATCGTCCTTGCGGCCACTGCGCAGAACATCGACATTGTCGCGCTCTCGTTCTCGCCGGTCATGAACCCGAACCAGGTGCTTGATGGCCTGAATGAACTGCGGGCGAAACTGCCGAAATCAGTGGAAATCTGGGCGGGCGGCAAGTGCCCAGTGCTCCAGCGCAGACCTCCAGCAGACATCCGGGTGATCTCGGAACTGTCTGATCTTGCGCAGGCGCTGGCCGACTGGCGCCATCGCACCAGCCGCGCAACCCAGGAATAGTTAACTCTTTTTTGAATTAGTCTTTTTTGTGGGCGCGGGACTTGGCTTGGCCAGCGATTCCGCGCTGGCCTGCGCTGCCTGCATCATCTGACCGAACTGGCCTTGCATGGTCTCCCACCACTGGCCCGCTGCAGCCGCCGCCGCGGTTGAAGCGGCTGTAGGATCTGGTGGCGTCGTTCCAGCCGAAGCCCCGGCACCGGGTGTGGATTGCGCCATTCCTGCAGTGAACGATTGGATTGCCGCAATGGTCCCACGCTGAACTTCCATGGTCTGGATCGTTGTCTTTAGAAGATTTAGATTCAGCGATAGCCACTGCTCAACGGCTTTGAGTTCTTGGATCCGCCGATCAAGGTCTTGAATGTCGGTGGGGTTAAATGACCCGCCCGGCGGGAGCCCCTGCCCAGAGGCGAGTCCAGCCCAGGGAGTGGTTAGAAATTCAAAAGGATTAAAGGGCTGTTTTTCCATGATAGTTTTAGCGCCAATCGTGAGAGCGTTTTTAGAATATCCCAATGACGGCGCCTGAGACCCTCGTGACACACGGAATCTCGAAACAAGTCGCCCCTCGGGGGCGCTTCGATCGACGAATCATCTGGGTCGCGATCGCCGTCACATTCGCCCATCTTGTGATGGTCGTCGGGCTTGCCCGCGTCATCGAGGCGTTCTTCCCGAGCGAGCCACCGCCTCCCCAGCCGATCTCGATTCAGCTTGCCCAGGCGCCTAGTCCCCGGCCACCAGCCGCCGCGTCGCCAACGCCTCCGCCGGCGGCTCCTGCCCAGCCCGCGGAGCCTACCAAGCCTTCTGAGAGTCCCTCGGCCGCCCCACCCGCCCCTCCTGTAGTGAAACCAGCGGAACCAAAACGTGTTGAAGAGCGAGTGCCTACTCTCGAGGAGCTTCCGAAAATGGGAGGGGTCGCCTTAAATGCTTTCTGGGGCAATTTCTCTGAGGGGAACCTGGTCGCCAAAGGCGCTCTGAAGCTTAGCTTTCCTGCTCCTGATCGGTATCAGATTGAGCTCGTGACCCATGCGGTTGGCTGGGCGAAGCTCTTTGCATCGGCGCCGCTTCAGGCCAAAGGGGAGGGCAGGCTCGGCCCCGGAGGATTTCTGCCTGACCGTTATACCCACAGGACTCCCCGTGGGAAAGAAGAGGTGTCTACCTTTGATTATCAAAAAGAAAAAATCTTCTATTCTTCTCTAAAAGAACCCCTTCTTCTTCCAAAAGGTGTTCAAGATCGTCTAAGTTTCATGATTCAGTTGGCCTGGATGATGAAGGTTGATCCGGAGCGGTTCTTTCTTGGGGGGTCGCTGCGCATCCCGATGGCAGGCAGGAACAAGATCGAGGATGTTGAATTCCTGGTGCTCGATGACGCGGATGTCGTTTTACCGGGAGGCGTACTGGTCCCGGCGGTCCATTTATCCAGTGCTCGGGAGGGAACGAATTACAAGGGTCGAATTGATGTCTGGCTGGACAAGACTGATCGGCTTCTCCCCGTTCGAATCCGGTTTGAAGAGGTTCGGGGACAGGTACTGGATCTGCTGACCGTTCGAGAGCCGTAATCCCGCGTTATTTGACGAAATCTGGGCTTCGAACCATAATTGCCGGTTCCTCGCGGAGGGGTGCCCGAGTGGCTAAAGGGGGCAGACTGTAAATCTGTTGGCGTACGCCTACGTTGGTTCGAATCCAACCTCCTCCACCCGTGGACTTGATTTTAGCCCTGCGCCGAGAAGGTTGGCGAGCGGTCTAGAGACAAGTTTGCGGCCGAGACGGATTGAATGCAAGGGAACGCAGGGCGGGTGTAGCTCAATGGTAGAGCAGAAGCCTTCCAAGCTTACGACGAGGGTTCGATTCCCTTCACCCGCTCCAGGCACTATCGGGGCAAGCGTTACAAGGCAGCTTTCGCGAAAGCGACTGCTGTCGGCAGTGAGTAAGAGTTGTAGTGTTGCCCATGTGGCTCAGTGGTAGAGCACTCCCTTGGTAAGGGAGAGGTCACGCGTTCGATCCGCGTCATGGGCACCAAAAATTTAATTTTTCTCTAATGAATTTCTGTTGAGGAGTCGGCCATGGCCAAGGGTAAGTTTGAGCGCACCAAACCGCACGTAAACGTAGGGACGATTGGTCACGTGGACCATGGTAAGAGCACGCTGACGGCGGCGATTGCGACGGTGTTGTCGTCGAAGTTTGGTGGTGAGGCGAAGAAGTACGACGAGATTGATGCGGCGCCTGAAGAGAAGGCCCGTGGTATTACGATTAACACGGCGCACGTG
>JACCDI011833090.1_pt1 | contig 34713 bp, 31 predicted proteins | sample 7442791 | NCBI WGS metagenome assembly JACCDI01 (sample SAMN15323434, study PRJNA562643) | freshwater metagenome | isolation source: river surface water | place: USA:Blue River Watershed | collected 2017-08-15 | reverse complement strand
GCTGGCGGCCGCGACACTGATGGAGCGCCTAGATTCGACCAGCCGCTCGCGCCGGGTGCGTATCTCTGGTGGTATGTCGACGCGCTCTCCGACTGCGGCCAGTACGGGCTGAGCATCATCGCCTTCGTCGGCAGCGTGTTCTCGCCGTATTACCGCAGCGCGCAGGCGCGCGGGCAGGGCGATCCGGCCAACCACTGCGCGCTGAATGTCGCACTGTACGGCGGCAAGCGCCGCTGGACCATGACCGAGCGCGGCCGCGACAGCATGGAACGCGACGCCACGCATTTCACGATAGGCCCGAGCGAGCTGCGCTGGAACGGCGAATGGCTGGAGATCGAGATCCGCGAGTTCGGCATGCCGCTGCCGTGGCCGGTGCAGGGCAGGGTGCGCGTGCATCCGGGCAGCCTGTCGCGTTTCGTCACGCCGCTCGATGGTGAGGGCCGCCATCGCTGGGGGCCGATCGCTCCGTGCGCACGGATCGAGGTCGAGATGGATCGTCCGTCGCTGCGCTGGAAGGGACATGCTTACCTCGATTCGAACGAGGGCGACGAGCCGATAGAGCGGCCGTTCCGGGAATGGGACTGGTCGCGCGCGACGCTGCCGGACGGCTCGACGGCCGTGATCTACGACGTGCAGCCCAAGCAGGGAGAGGACCGCGTGATCGCGCAGCGCTTCTTTGCCGATGGTCGCATCGAGCCCTTCGTACCGCCGCAGCGGCAGGCGATGCCGAAGACTGCCTGGCGCATTCCGCGCCGCATGCGCAGCGATGAAGGTGTGCCGGTACAGGTGATCGAACAGCTCGAGGACACGCCTTTTTATCAGCGTTCGGTGCTGGCCAGCGGGCTGTTCGGGCAGCGCGTGATCAGCGTGCACGAGACGCTGAACGTGCCGCGGCTGGTGTCGCCGGTGGTGCAGAGGATGCTGCCGTTTCGGATGCCGAGGGTGGCTTGAAGCCAGCCGTATTCATCAAGGCAGCACTACACGGCGAAAGACACTGGATCCCGGCCTGCGCCGGGATGACGCCTTAAACGCCGATACCCTTTGAAGAGTCATCCCGGCGCAGGCCGGGATCGAGTCTCTTTACTCGTTCAAATAACTTCTCAATGCCGCCCCTGCGGCATGGACAACCTCTCGAACAGGTCGATCAGCCACTCGCAGCGCTCATCAAAGCTTCGTTTCGGGAAAGCGCGATTCACGCGTCCGGCTGCAGCGCAGGCGTCCGCAAGAAAGGCGATGGAGGGCAGCGCCGCGCCATCGTCGCATTTGAACGGCACCTGCGCGCGCAGCTTCGCGATGCACAGCAGGGTCAGCTTGCGCGCGTTGCCGACGACGGCGCGGCGGTTCACCGAATCCATCGCATTGGCGGCGATCACGCCGCCGATTTCCGCGTATATCGTCGCCGCCGCCAGTATCGCGCCACGGCAGTCGCGCGGAAGCTGCGCCACGCCGGTCGAGCCTTGCCGGTACAGCCGCGCGGCCTCGGCCAGCAGGCGCTCGATCACGCCGGCCAGCGCATCGCTGTGCACCGGGTTGCGCAGCCAGGCCTCGGGTTCCATGCCGGCCTCGCGCATCCACGTGCGCGGCAGGTAGAGGCGGCCGTTGCGCGCATCCTCGCCGACGTCGCGCGCAATGTTCGTCAGTTGCATCGCATTGCCGAGCTCGCAGGCGCGCGCCAGCGCATGCCGGTCGGTCACGCCCATCACCATCGCCATCATTGCGCCGACGCTGCCGGCCACACGGGCGCAGTAGTGATGAAGATCGTCCAGTGTCTCGTATTCGCGGCCTTGCGCATCCCAGGCGAAGCCTTCGATCAGCGCCTCGGGCAGCGCGCGCGGAAAGCCGTAGCGGTGTACCACCATCGCCATCGCGCGGTCTTCGATGATCTCGCCCGGCTCGCCCGCATAGATTGCATCCAGCCGCCGACTCAGCTGTTCCACCGCCTGCGGGTCGTCGGAATCATCGACCGCATCGTCGGCGACGCGGCAGAACGCGTACAGCGCGACCGCCGGTATCCGGATGCGCTCTGGCAGCAGCGCGCTGGCGGCGAAAAAGGATTTCGAGCCGCCGCGCATCAACTCCTCGCAGGCGGCGAGGTCGATGAACTTCGGCGCGTCAGGCATCCGGCACCACCGAGGCCATGGCCTTGGCCGACATCAGCACGCCCGGCACGCCCGCGCCCGGATGCGTGCTCGCGCCGACCATGTACAGGTTGCGCACGTCTTCGCTGCGGTTGTGCGGCCGGAACCATGCGCTCTGCAGCAGCACCGGCTCCATGCCGAAGGCCGCGCCCTTGTGCGACCACAGCCGGTCCTGGAAATCCTGGGGCGTCATCAGCTTGCTGGTGACGATGTGCTCGCCGAGTCCGGGCAGCACGGTCGCCTCGAGGTGCTGCTGTATGCGCTGCCGGTAGGCTTCGGCCTCTTCCTGCCAGTCGGTGCCGCTGTCCAGATGGGGCACGGGTGCCAGCACATAGAACGCGTCGCAACCGTCCGGGGCGACCGACGGGTCGGTGGCGCTCGGGCGGTGCAGGTACAGGCTGAAGTCGTCGGCGAGGTGGTGGCGCTTGAACATGTCGTCGAGCAGTTCCTTGTAGCGCGGACCGAGCATGATCATGTGGTGCGGCACGTCTTCCCAGCGCCGGTCGGTGCCGAAGTACCAGACGAACAGGCTCATCGAGTACTTGCGGGTCTCGACCTTGCGATCCGTCCAGGTGCTGCGCCACTGCGGATCGATCAGGTTGCGATAAGTCCATGCGGCGTCGCCGTTCGACACCACGATATCGGCCGCGATGCGCTCGCCGCTGGCCAGCGTGACGCCGGTCGCGCGTCCTTGCTCGACGTCGATGCGGGTGACCGGCGAGTTCAGCCGCACGTGCACGTCGCGCTGCCGCAAGAGCTTCACCATGCCCTTGACCAGCGAGCCGGTACCGCCCATGGCCCAGTGCACGCCCCAGCGCCGCTCCAGCGTGTTGATCAGGCTGTAGACGCGCGTGACCGAGAACGGATTGCCGCCGATCAGCAGCGGATGGAAGCTGAACACCACGCGCAGCTTCGGGTCGCGCAGGTAGCCGGCCACCATCGAGTACAGCGATTGCCAGGCCTTCATGCGCACCATGCTCGGCATCGCCGCCACCAGGTCGCCGAGGCTGTCGAAGGGCTTGTGCCCGAGTTCCTCGAAGCCGAGCCGGCAGGCCTCGTCGGCAGCGGCGACGAAGCGCTCGTAGCCGGGCAGGTCGTCGGGATTGAAGCGGGCGATCTCGCGCCGCATCGCCTCGTCGTCGCCGCTGTAGTCGAACCATGTGCCGTCGTCGAAGCGCAGCCGGTAGAAGGGCTCCATCGGCGCCAGTGTGATGTCGTCGCTGAAATTCTTCCCGCACAGGGTCCACAGCTCTTTGAGCAGGTGGGGTGCGGTGATGATGGTGGGGCCGGCGTCGAAGGTGAAGCCGTCCTGGCGGTGCACGTACGCGCGTCCGCCGGGGGCGTCGAGCTTTTCCAGCACCTGCACGCGATAGCCTTTGCAGGACAGCCGACTCGCGGCCGCGAGCCCGCCAAAGCCGCTGCCGATGACGATGGCGGTCGGGGTTGTCATTGGCTTACCTCAGCAGGCGCGCGAACACGCCGGTGTTGGTCGCGCCGAAGGATTCGAGCGCGATGCGCGCGCCGGTCGACGGATCGCGCAGTGTCAGTCGGCCGTCCGCGTGCAGCAGCAGCTCGAACGGTTCGCCACGGCCCACGCCCTGGATCTTGCGCTCGCGTGCCATCGCGCGCAGCGTGCCGCGCAGGAAGCCCTGTTCGCCCTCGAAGCGCTGCACCAGCTGGCCGCTGCCGACATCGATGACGGCCACTGCGCCGTCGGGCAGGTCGTCGAAGCGCAGCAGGCGCTGCTGCGCGAGCTGCTGCAGGTTTGCCTGATCGTTGCGGGAGGCAGGGGGCGATGTGTAGCGCGCCGTCGCGATCACGGCCACGCTGGCCGCGATCATCAGCAGGATCGCCGCGCCGGGCGTGAACCGCCAGCGTCTTTCCTGTCCGGCGGTGGGTAGGGTATCCATGCTCAGCTCGCGAGCGCCGACGCGGGCATGCGCACCGGGATGCGCTCCTGCGGCTCGATGTCGCCGATCTCGTATTGTCGGCTGCGCCATGCTTCATGCAGCAGCGCGCCGACCGTGGCCGCATCTTTCAGGCTGCGCAGCTGCGGCTGCGGCTTTTTCAGTTGCCACGCGCGTGCGTGAGGCCACAGGTGCAGGTAGGCGATGCGGTCGCCGCCCTTCAGTTCGAGTGCGATGTCGCCGCTGCCGTCAGCGCCGGCCTTCAGGTGCGCGCCGGCGATCCAGCGCAGCGGCAGGTTGAAGCTGACCGTGAGCACGATGCCGATGCGCATCACGATGCGGCGGTTGGTCAGCGTGTACATCGTGGTGCGCGCGGACAGCCAGGCCGCCAGCATCAGCAGCGCCAGCGCGACCAGCGCCAGCGTGGCCGACAGCGCCAGCGGCGCGATCCGCGCATCGATGCCCGCCTGCGCCTGCCACGACAGCAGAACCTGCAGCCCGAGCATCAGCGCAAAGTAGACGGCGATGCGCTGCACGTGGAAGGCGTCATTCGCCAGCCGACGCCAGTCGGGCGCACCCTGCCACAGGATGCGCTCGCCGGCCGGCAGCGGTTCGGGCAGGCCGGGCACGGCCTCCAGTTCATGTTCCGGATAGACTTTCATCGCGTCAGAGCAGGGGTTCCTGCCGCTCCGGCGTGGCGTACAGCGTGCCCGCGCCGTAGTAGGCGGCAATCTTCTCTTCTTCGAGCATCGTCACCTGGTCGGCGTCGCGGTGGCCCGGCACGTCGGCGAACTGGTGCGCGAGGATCGCGTTGACCTGCACGCCGTCGTCCGTGATGCGCGCGAACGGGATCGGCAGCAGCACGTCCTTGCCGGAGTCGGCGAGGCGCACCTCGACATAGCGGAACAGCATCTCGGAGCGGTCCAGCCACAGGTCCTGCACGGTACCGGCGACTTCGCCGTCGGCGCCCAGCACCGGCTTGCCGCGCGGGTCCGGGTCCTGCGAGGCGACGCCATGTTCCGGGTTCGCGCGCAGCGGCGAGATCTTGGGCTCGCCGTGCGGCGTGAGGTCCGGATGGTCGGCGCGCGCGTTCCATGCGCCCGGGCCGACGCCGGCCAGCAGCGGATTGCCGGTCGGCTCGATCGGCGCGCCCAGCCAGCGGTGGCGAGGCTGCGCCTGCAGGAACTCGGGCTCCTTCTTCGGATAAGGCATCACCACTTCCTCGCCGTTGGCGAGCAGATAGGTCTTCTCCTTCGGGATCGGCGGCCAGCCGTCCATCTTGGTGTCGCGGCCGGTGCCCGGGTCGAGCGGGTAGCCGTCGCGATGGTTTTCCTGCAGCAGGTAGTAGACCAGTCCGGCGAAGAAGATCCAGAACAGATACAACACCAGCTGGGCGACGTCGACGTACTGCGTAATCGCGCCTGTTTCCATGATGCGCCTCCTTAAGTGGGTCGCCTTTTCAAGCGACTGTTGAAACTCGTGTCAGCCGGGGAATTCGGCCAGCCCGAACTTGCGCCGTGGCGCCGCACTGCCTGTGCGCAGCCGCCGTGACAGCGGACCGATCGCAACCAGCACGGCGAACAGCAGGAACATCTCGACGTGGTAAACGAAACTGTAGCCAGTGACGGGCGACACGAGGCTGCTGCCCAGCTGCCCGGCATTGGCCAGCGTGCCGACCAGGTCCTTGACCATGCCGCCGGCGGCCACCGCCGCGCCGGCCGCCGTGGCCTGCACTGCGCCCCACGCGCCGAGCGCCATGCCGGCTGCGTCGCCGACTTGCAGCTCCATCGCCATGGTCAGCGTGCCGACCGAGAACAGGCCGCCGCCGACGCCGATCAGGAAAGCGCCCGCGCGGAACAGGTTCGGCGCTTCCAGCGGCGCGGAGAAAATCACCAGCGCGAAGGCCGGCAGCCCGGCCAGTGCGCCGAGCGCGGCAAGCCGCCCGGCATCGATGCCGCGCGACAGCAGCCGTGCCGCTGCGCCGAAAGCGAGCAGCGCGCCGCAGGCCGTCAGCGCGGTCAGCACGCTGGTCGCGCCGACGCCCAGCTTCAGGACTTCGCCGCCATAGGGTTCGAGGATGATGTCCTGCATGTTGAAGGCGCAGGTGCCGAGGCCGACCGTCCACAGGAAGCGCTTGACGCCGGGCCGCTCCACATACGCGCGCCAGTGCGTGCCGAAGGCGGCGGCCTCGTCGTTGCGCCGCTGGGCGCGCTCGCGGTCGAGTGCCTCCTGCTTCCACAGCGCGTTCAGGTTCAGCAGCGCTACCACTACCGCCGATCCCTGTACCACCTGCACCAGCCGCAAGGGGCTGAAATCTGCCAGCAGCCAGCCAAACAGCATGCCGCTGCTGACCAGGCCGAGCAGCAGCATCGTGTACATCAGCGCGACCACGCGCGGCCGGGTCTCCGGCGTGGCGAGATCGGTGGCCAGCGCCAGGCCGGCAGTCTGCGTGACCTGCATGCCGATACCGACCAGCACGAAGGCCAGCGCCGCGCCGAAGCGGCTGAACCATTCCATGCCTGGCTGCGGCTCGGAGACGGCCAGCAGCCCGAAGGGCATGATCGCAAGACCGCCGAACAGCAGCAGGCTGCCTTTCCAGAGATAGGGCAGGCGGCGCAGGCCAAGCGCCGAGCGGTGAGTGTCAGAACGGAAACCAATCAGCGCGCGCAACGGGGCCGATGCCAGCGGCAGCGCGACCGACAGCGCGACCCACCAGGCAGGCACGCCGAGCTCGACGATCATCACGCGATTGAGCGTGCCGACCAGCAGGGCGGTGGCCACGCCAATGGAGAACTGGAACAGGGATAGCCGCAGCAGGCGCGACAGCGGCAGCTCGGGCGTCGCGGCGTCGGCGAAGGGCATCCATCGCATGTCCAGCGAGGCGGCGAGATTCCGGATGAGTCTCTGCAGCGTCTTCATGGCGTCGACCGGTCGGTTCCTGTTGAAAAGGCGAGCCACTGGCTCATCCGGGAACTCTATTGCCGCGAAGCATTAATGTCAACAAAGATTTACACAATGACTGTATTTATTGGTTGACGGAAACTCCCGGCAAGACCATGCTAGGCCTGTGCCTCCCCCGAGGCACGTATAAATGAGCAATGCCACTCCTCTCCGGGACGTGCCGTCAGGCCGTCCCGTTTTTTTTCGCCGGGCAAGGGGAGCGCTGCCTGTGCAGGCGGCTAGGCGGACTCGTCGACCTTCAGGCCGAGGATATAGGTAAGGTCGGCGCTGCCGCGCAGGCCGATATGGTGATGGGTGACCGTTTCCGGCTTTCGCAGCTGTATGGCCGAGGCCAGCGAGCGCATCGATTTGAGCACCTCCAGCGCGCCCGTATGGTTCGCGCTGGCCAGCAGGGTGCCGACGTCGGCAAACGGCGGATGATTCCATTCGGGGTGCCGCGCCAGCAACTTGCGGTACAGGCGGCGCGACAGTTCGATGTCGCCGTCTTCCAGCGCCTCGGCCAGCGCGTGCCAGGGCAGCTCCCGGCCCGGCGCAGGGGCGTGACCCGGCTCGGCTTCCTTTTGCCGGTCGCCGTAGCCCTGCCTTGCCTCGATGTGGTTGATGTCCAGTTCGGACGCCATGGCGTCCCTCCGTGTAGCAATCGCTATTGATTTCATTCGTAATCGACGCCGGCACGCGGAGATTGAGGGGCGTTACGGGTTTACTTGCCCGATAATACCCGTTCGATCCTGAAGCAGACACGATGAGCAAGCACGTCTCCGAAACCCCGGCCACCCAATTCCTGACGCAAAAGAAGGTCGCCTTCGGCCGCCATCCCTACGATTACGTCGAGCACGGCGGCACCGCCGAATCCTCGCGCCAACTCGGCGTGGACGAGCATGCCGTGGTCAAGACGCTGGTGATGCGCGACGAGCAAAAGAAGCCGCTGATCGTGCTGATGCACGGCGACCGCAAGGTGTCGACGAAGAACCTCGCGCGGCAAGCCGGCTGCAAGACAGTCGAGCCTTGCGATCCGGACGAGGCGAACCGGCACAGTGGCTATCTGGTCGGCGGTACCTCGCCGTTCGGCACGCGCAAGCGCATGCCCGTCTATGTGGAGGCATCGATACTGCAGCTGCCGCTCATCTACATCAATGGGGGCAGGCGGGGCTTTCTGGTCAGCCTTGACCCGAAGCTGCTGCCGGAGCTGTCAGGGGCCGTACCGGTGGAGTGCGCGCTGTGAGCTTGGTCATGCAAGCTGCGCGCGCCGGGACGGACGGCAGAAAGGCTGGAATCCGGTGGCGCGGATGCCAGCCTTTTCATCAGGCAGGGCGGTGAAGCCGCTGCAGGTTCGTCCTTGCGAAAAGCTTGAAGGAGCGAATCTGTGCACCATCGGCATCGCCGGTTCCCGTCCCGCTCTGAAAGGGGGGGGAGCGCCCGGCCGGACTGCCCAACGCCGGCAACGAGACGCAAGCTACAAACAAAAACGCCCGGGACGTCCCGGGCGTTTTGCGTGAACTGTCTGGCGTAGAAATTACAGGCGCTCGAAAACCGCTGCGATACCTTGTCCACCGCCGATGCACATCGTCACCAGGCCATAGCGCTTCTGCGTGCGCATCAGCTCATACAGGCACTTGACCGTGATGATCGCGCCCGATGCGCCGAGCGGATGGCCGAGCGCAATCGCGCCGCCGTTCGGATTGGTCTTCGCCGGATCGAGGTCGAGTCCGCGGCACACGCCAAGCGATTGCGCGGCGAAGGCTTCGTTCGATTCGATCACGTCCATCTGGTCCAGCGTCAGGCCTGCGCGCTGCAGCGCGAGCTTCACTGCGGGAATCGGTCCGGTGCCCATGATCGAGGGATCGACGCCGGCCACCGCATACGACACCAGACGTGCCAGCGGCGTGCGGCCCGCGCGTTGCGCAGCGCCGGCTTCCATCAGCACGACGGCGGCTGCGCCGTCATTGATGCCCGATGCATTGCCGGCCGTGACCGTGCCGTTCTCTTTCTGGAACGCGGGCTTCAGCGCGCCGAGCGACTCGACCGTGGTGCCGGCCTTCGGGTGCTCATCGGTGTCGAACAGCACGGTGCCCTTGCGGCCCTTGAGCTCGACCGGCACGATCTGCGACTTGAAGTGACCGGCTTCGATGGCGGCCAGCGCCTTGCGCTGGCTCTCGACCGCGAATGCATCCTGCTCTTCGCGCGTGATGCCGTACAGCTTTGCGACATTCTCCGCAGTGACACCCATGTGGCCGCCGCCGAACGGATCGTTCAGCGCGCCGATCATCATGTCGATCATCTTCGCGTCGCCCATGCGCGCGCCGAAGCGTGCCAGCGGCGCGTTATACGGCGCGCGGCTCATCGTCTCGACGCCGCCGCCGATCGCCATGTCGGCGTCGCCGAGCTGGATCGCATTGGATGCGGTGACGATCGCCTGCAGGCCCGAGCCGCACAGGCGGTTCAGCGTCAGCGCCGCCGATTCCTTCGCCATGCCGGCGTTGATGCCGGCAACGCGCGAAACGTACATGTCGCGCGGCTCGCACTGGATCACGTTGCCGAGCACGATCTGCTGTGCGGCAGCAGCCTCGACGCCGGCGCGCTCGATCGCGGCCTTGATCGCGATCGTCGCCAGTTCGGATGCGGCAATGTCCTTCAGCGAACCGCCGAAGGTGCCGATGGCGGTGCGTGCTGCGCCGACGATGACGACGTCTCTTGGGGAAGTCATTGTGTCTCCTGAGTCATTGATGAAAGCTGGGGACGCCGCGGCAGTCCCATCAACCCTCTATATTAAGCGAAGCCGTCAGCGCGCCGGTAATGGATTTGGCGCCGCTCAGCGAAATTCGTACATGACATTGATCCGCGCCACATATTTCGGCACCTCGCCATGGACGCGGCTGCCTTCGTGCAGCACGCTCTGCGGACCGAAGCCGTGGCGGAAGAACAGCGCGGATCCCTTTTTCGGCGTCACGTCCACATGTCCGCGATCGGGGCGGAACAAGCGGGTGCTGCCGCCTTCTACGCCGTCATCCGGATCATTCAGGTACAGCAGCATCGTCAGGCAGGAGCGCAGTCCCGGCCATTCGACCATGCCGCGCCGGTCCGTCGACAGCGAGTAGCCGGGCCAGTCGCCATCGGTGTGCAGGTTGAACACGTCGTTGCGGTCGTAGCGGTACATGTTGATGCGGCGAGAAAAGGCCGGGTGCAGCGTCGCGCCGTTGATTTCTTGCGGCAGCAGGTGCGCGATGCGCGCGAACATGGGGGCCATCATCGACTCGTCCGCGAGCCAGTGCACTGCCTTGTTCATCCGCATGCCCGGGGGCGTCTGTATGCCGGGCGCTTCGTCGCGATAGCCGAAGATCTCGCTGGCCTCGACGATGGCGTCTGCCTCGGCAGCAGTGACCACATCGCTGATCGTGAACGCGAGCAGTCCGCCCAGTTCGATGTCGTCGCGGTGCGGCGTCAGCCCGTCGTTGGCGGCCAACGCCAGCACTGGCGCGGGCTGTTCGAAGGCGAAGATCGGCGTCATCGGCACCAGCCCGCCCATAGGCAGCGAGCCGGGCATGTGGGCGACTTCGATGGCAGCAGGCCAGTTGGGTCTGTCGTTGGTGTCGGTGGTAGTGGAAACGGTATCGGTGGTCATCTGCGGAATCCGGTGCGGAGCGCGCCGGGGCCGGCGCAAGGAGGCGATGGATTCTATACGCATAAAAAATTTCACGCAGGCGGCGCTTGAACCATGCTTCTTTGCCAAATTAGAATGTCTGGCCCTATGCTACCGGACGCTGCAGCGCCCCCTCAATCAACTGGATTTTCGGCATGACACTCGCAGAAAAAAAACACGTCCGGGTCTCACGCCTCGACATCGAATACCTCGAATGGAATCCGGGCGGCGCGCGCAGCGTGGTGCTGGTGCATGGCTGGCCGGATTCTGCGCGCACATGGTTCAGCGTTGCGCCAACAGTGGCCGCAGCGGGATATCGCGTGCTGGCGCCTTCGCTGCGAGGCTATGGCGGCACGCGCTTCCTTGATCCTGCCACGCCGCGCAGCGGCGAGCTGGTCGCCCTCGGCCGTGACTTGGTCGAGTTCGTGCAGGCGCTGAAGCTGGTCAAGCCGGCTCTGGTCGGCCATGACTGGGGCGCACGCGCGGTCGCGAACGCGGCAGGCCTTGTGCCCGGGCTGGCGTCGCAGCTGGCGATGCTGTCAGTCGGCTACGGCACCAACGACCCCACGCAACCGATGCCTTTCGATCAGGCGCGAAACTACTGGTACCACTGGTTCATGGCGACGCCGCTCGGCGAGAAGACCGTGCGTGCCGACCCGCGCGGCTTCGCGCGCACGATGTGGGATACCTGGGCGCCGCCGGGCTGGTTCGACGACGCCGAATTCGACGCGACCGCGGCCGCGTTCGACAACCCCGACTGGATGGACGTCACGCTACATTCGTATCGCCATCGCTGGGGCCATGCCGAAGGCGACCCGCACTACGCGGCCGACATCGCGGCATTGAAGCCCTTGCCGGTGCTGGCGGCGCCCATGCTGGTGATCCATGGCGCGGCCGATGCGGTCAATCCGGTGGAAAGCTCAGCCGGCAAGGAGCGCTGGTTCAGCGGGCCGTACCGTCGCGTGGTGCTCGAAGGCGTCGGGCACTTCCCGCAGCGCGAGGCGGCGGCGCGGGTCGCGCGCGAGCTGCTCGCATTTTTTGCCGCGTACTGATTCAGGTTAAAAACTGATATCGTCCGAGCCTTACGTGAATACATTGCCTTCTGCCTGATGATCCCCGGTCTCGTCAAACTCTTCCTGTTCCAGGCGATCGGCGAGTTGATCTCCAACTTCCTGATCCCGTTCATCCCAGGCCCCGTGATCGGACTGGTGCTGCTGCTGGCCTTCCTCGTGATCCGCAACAGCCTGCCGTCCGATATCGATACGGTCGGCAGCTCGATATTGCAGCACCTCGGGCTGCTGTTCATCCCCGCATCCGTCGGCGTGATCCTGTACCTGCCCATCCTGAAGGCGAATGCGTGGGCAGTGCTGGCGACACTGGTTGCCAGCGTGGTCGCGACGATCGCGGTCACCGGCGGCCTGCTGAAGCTGATCGCTGGAGAGCGCGATGAAGCCTAGCCTGCCGCACATGGCCGAGATCTGGGTCTACCTGTCCGGCAACCCGCTGTTCGCGCTGGTGCTGACCTTGTCCGCATACTGGCTGGGACTGACGCTTTACGAGCGCAGCCAGCGCAACCCGATCGCCAATCCGGTGCTGATCGCGGTGCTGATCGTCGCGTCCGTGGTCGGCGTGCTCGACATCCCGTATGAAAAATATTTCGAAGGCGCGCAGTTCGTGCACTTCATGCTTGGCACCGCGACGGTATCGCTGGCGATACCGATCTACAAGAGCTGGCAATCTTTGCGCGGGCGCTTCGCGTTGCTGTTGCTCGCGCTGTTGGCCGGCGGCGTGACCTCGGTGGCCACCGCGCTGGCGATGGCGCATGCGTTCGACCTGGATACCGCGCTGGTCGGAGGCCTGTATGCGAAGTCGGTGACCGCGCCGATCGCGATGGGCATCGCCGAACGCATACAGGTATCGCCAACACTGACAGCGGTTTACGCGGTGGTCACCGGCGTGCTCGGTGCGGTGCTGGGGCGGTTCGTGATGGATGCGTTGAAAATGCGGCAGTGGTGGCAGCGCGGCTTCGCGTTAGGCGTCGCCTCGCATGGCATCGGCACCTCGCGCGCATTCAGCGTGCATCCCGAGGCGGGCACCTATGCCAGTCTCGGCATGGGCATGCACGGGGTGCTCGGTGCGATGGTGATTCCTTACGCGGTGTCCTGGTTGCTGCGATAGGCCCGCGCGTCGCACGGGCCTGTCGGCGAAGCTTCAGCCCTTCGGGGCCTGCGTTGAGTTCGTCGTCGGCGCGTTCGACGCGGTGCTGGTCGGCGCCTGTGGCTCCTTCGAGCCGTTCTTCTCCTTGAGCGCGTCGGCAACCTCGGTCATGACCTCACGGAACTGGCGCACGCTGTCCGAGTGCGCGAGGATATGCCGGGCGAGCAAGCTGCCTGAGTCCTGCTCGAGGTTGTAGGGGCCGACAGGCAGGTCTTGGCGCGCAAGATCCTCGGTGTGAAAATGGCCCTCGTGACTCCAGTGCAGCGCCTGGTTTCGTTCCAGCAGATCGACCAGTGGCGCATAAATTGGCTCGAATCGTGCCCAAATGAGATCTTTATCGTCTTTGTAATGCCCGTAATCCTCGTGGATATGTCCCGGCCAGGGTTCGAATCCCTTCTTGTCGAGTGATACTGGATTGATGAGGCGATACCCGAAGATGCCCCTGAGGCCGGTACGACAGCGTGCGGTATCGATCAGCACGCCTATCGCGGCCTTTGAGAGCGTGGTGGCCGGCCAGTCAAATTTGAGAAAGATGCCCTGCAGCCGGCCCGGCGCTTCCCGAAGGGTCTTGCACAGCGCGTCGATCTGCAGCGGAATGCTTGAACAGCCGTTAAGCGCCAGATAGTCCAGCGACGGGCACTGCCGGATCAGATTGAGCAGCAGGTCCAAGTGAGCGGGCGCTGCGAAATTGCCGACATTCAGGCTCAACTGGAATATTCGCTGGCTCATGTCCGGGCTGGCCAGGCACTGCAGCAGATCCGCCTTGACCTTGTCTGGGGCGTGCAGATTTCCCAATTTGAGGGTCGAGATCGTCGATGCCGATGTCAATGCATCGCAGAAGACCTTTCCAGTAGCTTCATCATCGATACACAGTTCATCAATCGCCAGCTCAGCCATCCTCGGCCAGGAGCGGATCACTTCCGCCAGCCCATGGGTCGCGTTGTGATTGACCCTGCCCAGCTGTATCGCGGTCAGCCGGGGGAAGGCGTCGACGAGCATCTTGAGATTTCGGCTGCAGCGCGGACCGTGCAACATGATGCTTTGGCAGTTCAGCGTGTCGATCCCGGGCTGTGTGCGGTACAGGAAGCCGGCCAGTTTTTCAATGCTTTCCATGAACAGGGCATGGCAATACAGCGTCAGGGAGCCGAGCGGGCCACATCGTTCGAGCAGAAACTCCAATGCAGCAATTTCATTTGAATCCAGCAGTGCACCAATGATCCGCATGACATCCAGATGAGCCAACCCGAGATGGTCCGCGCCGACCTTGGGAACGATGCCAAGCAACATGAAATCGAGGTAGGGATCCTTCATTTGCCGGCCTGCTGCCACGCCTTCGAGATAGCTCTCCGGCGTCAATGGCGCATTGGTGGGGTTATTGAACGGATACACGTGACCGACTCGGGGCGGTAGCGGAACCGGCGTTGCCGTGCTGACGGATCCTGAGGCAGCAGAAGCACCTGCGCCGGGATAGTCCGGGGTGATCTGCGGGATGGGCGAGTTCGAGGCGGGACGCATGGCATTGCTCCTTGCAGTGGACGGAAAGCAGGCTAGGTGGCCGTCAGGCCATGGCGGTTCCGTCGATCGGCCGCGGGGTTCCGGGACTCTGCTTTCGCTGTACCGAACTGCAAGCCCCTGTCCCGTGCGGCGCGTCAGCCTCGCTGGCTGCGATTTTTTCCTGCGCTGCCTTCCCACCAGCGGTCGCCGAACTGTCCCTGCAACCACTCGATGAAACGTGTGAGCTTCGCCGGCACCATGCGTGGCGACGGGTAGACCGCGTGGATTTCCTGTTGCGGCAATTCCCAGTCATCGAGTAAGGAGCGCAGCTTGCCGTCCTTGATGGATTCATGGGCGACGTAGCAGGGCAGCGCCGCAATGCCGAAGCCTTCGCGCGCGGCCAGCGTCAGCGTCGACAGGTTGTTCGAGCGCAGCGAGCCGCCCACCGCGACCGACGCCGCCTCGCCATCCTTGCCGGTGAAGTGCCAGCGCGCGTCACCCTGCGCCGTGCTGTAGATCAGCGTCGAATGCTTGATCAGGTCGTTCGGATGCTTCGGCTTCCCATGCTGCCGGAGATAAGACGGCGATGCCACCACCACCCAAGGGTTCATGCCGATGAAACGCGAGCCCAGCGATGAGTCGGGCAAGCGACCCATGCGCAGCGCAACATCGATGCCGCGCTCGACCAGGTTCACGTAGTGGTCGTCGCAGGACAGGTCGAACTGCAGCCCCGGGTTCTTGCGCATGAACTGCATCATCAGCGGCGCCAGCACGCGGCGTCCGAACGCGACCGAGGTGCTGATGCGCAGCGAGCCCTGCACCTGCGTCTGCAGCAGGCTGGCCACCGATTCCGCTTCTTCCACATGGTGCGCGATCAGCTTGCACTTCTCGTAGTACAGCAGGCCGATCTCGGTCGGCGTGACGCCCTGCGTCGAGCGATGCAGCAGGCGCGCGCCAAGCTGCGCTTCCATGCGCCCGATCTGCTTCGTCGCCGCTGGCTGGCCGATGCCGAGCTCGGCCGCGGCCTTGCTGAACGAGCCGAGGTCGACGACGCGCACGAACAATCGTATGGCCTGTATCCGTTCCATCCGAGTGGCTCCGAAAAAAAGGGGGGTATTCCAACATGGAATGAAGGAAATGCGCAAGCAAGGCCTTCCTCCGATATCGTCTTCGCAAGAAGATGCGCGCCATGACATGCAATACCCAACGCAATAACGGAGGAGACAAATGGCTCGTATGAAGGCCGCGATGGCCGCAGTGCTGGTGATGGAAAAGGAAGGCGTGACGCAGGCATTCGGCGTGCCCGGCGCAGCGATCAACCCGCTGTATGCGCAGCTGCGCGAGCGCAATTCGATCACGCACGTGCTGGCGCGCCACGTCGAGGGCGCATCGCACATGGCCGAGGGCTATACCCGTGCGAAGGCGGGCAACATCGGCGTCTGCATCGGCACCAGCGGCCCGGCCGGCACCGACATGATCACCGGCCTGTATTCCGCAAGCGCCGACAGCATCCCCATCCTGTGCATCACCGGACAGGCGCCGCGCGCGCGGCTGTACAAGGAAGACTTCCAGGCGGTCGACATCGAGTCCATCGCGAAGCCGGTGACCAAGATGGCCGTCACCGTGCGCGAGCCGGCGCTGGTGCCGCGCGTGTTCCAGCAGGCCTTCCATGTGATGCGCTCCGGCCGTCCGGGCCCGGTGCTGATCGACCTGCCGATCGACGTGCAGATGGCCGAGATCGAATTCGATATCGATACCTATGAGCCGCTGCCGGTCTACAAGCCGTACGCCACGCGCAAGCAGGTCGACAAGGCGCTGGACATGCTGCTGGCGTCGGAAAAGCCCCTGATCGTCGCCGGCGGCGGCATCATCAATGCCGATGCATCAGACCTGCTGGTCGAACTGGCCGAGACGCTCGGCGTGCCGGTGATCCCGACGCTGATGGGCTGGGGCTCGATCCCGGATGACCATCCGCTGATGGCTGGCATGGTCGGCCTGCAGACCAGCCACCGCTACGGCAATGCGACCATGCTCGCGTCCGATTTCGTGCTCGGCATCGGCAACCGCTGGGCGAATCGCCATACCGGTTCGGTCGAGGTGTACACGAAGGGTCGCAAGTTCGTGCACGTCGACATCGAGCCGACGCAGATCGGCCGCGTGTTCAACCCCGACCTCGGCATCGTCAGCGATGCGAAGGCGGCGCTGCAGCTGTTCGTCGAAGTCGCCCGCGAACGCAAGGCAGCCGGCGCGCTGAAGGACTACGCTGGCTGGGCCGGCCGCTGCCTCGAGCGCAAGCGCGTCATGCAGCGCAAGACGCATTTCGACAGCAAGCCGATCAAGCCGCAGCGCGTGTACGAAGAGATCAACAAGGCCTTCGGCCGCGACACCGTCTATGTGTCCACCATCGGCTTGTCGCAGATCGCCGCCGCGCAGTTCCTGCATGTGTACGGTCCGCGCAAATGGGTCAACTGCGGACAGGCCGGCCCGCTCGGCTGGACGCTGCCGGCTGCGCTCGGCGTGGTCGCCGCTGATCCGACCACCAATGTGGTCGCGCTGTCCGGCGACTATGACTTCCAGTTCCTGATCGAGGAACTCGCAGTCGGCGCGCAATTCAGGCTGCCGTATGTGCACGTGGTGGTGAACAACAGCTACCTCGGCCTGATCCGGCAGGCGCAGCGCAATTTCGAGATGGACTACTGCGTGCAGCTCGGCTTCGAGAACCAGAACGTCGAGGATCCGGCATTGAAGGGCTATGGCGTCGACCACATCGCGGTGGTCGAGGGGCTCGGCTGCAAGGCGCTGCGCGTGACCGACCCGGACAAGCTGCAGGATGCGCTGCGCAATGCGCACGGCATGGCGCAGCATTACCGCGTGCCGGTGGTGGTTGAAGTCATCCTCGAAAAGGTGACGAACATCGCGATGGGCACCGAGATCGATGCGATCAACGAGTTCGAGGAGATCGACTGCCTGCATCCGCAGGGCAGCGAGGGGCTCGCGGCCGCCGGCCTGCTGGAGTAATCGAGGACACCTTGGTGGGTGTTGACGGTGGGTTTCGCCTCCGGCTCTACCCCCCTGCGGTCAGGGCGAAGGACGTCGCGTGCCGCAGGGTGGGTAGAGCGAAGCGAAACCCGCCAGATTTGTTAGAGTTCGGTTTTAAAAGGAGAGAGAAGTGCCAAAATTTGCCGCCAACCTGTCGATGCTGTTCACCGAGGTGCCGTTCGCCGAGCGCTTCGGCCGCGCGAAACAGGCCGGCTTCGACACGGTCGAGTGCCAGTTCCCGTATGAACTGCCGGCCGCCGAGGTGAAGGCCTTGCTCGACGCGAACGGCCAGACCATGGCGCTGCACAACCTGCCGGCTGGCGACTGGGCCGGCGGCGATCGTGGCATTGCCTGCGATCCGGCACGCGCGCAGGAATTCCGCGCCGGCGTCGCAAAGGCGGTCGAGTATGCAACCGTGCTCGGCGTGAAGAAGATCAACTGCCTCGCCGGCAAGGCGCCGGCCGGCATCCCGGACGCGCAGGTGCGCCAGACCCTGGTCGGCAACCTGCGATTTGCGGCCGCCGAGCTGGAGAAGCACGGCATAGACCTGCTGGTCGAGCCGATCAACAATTACGACATTCCCGGTTTCTGGCTCAACAGCACCGCGAAGGCGCTTGACGTGCTCGACGAGGTCGGCGCGAACAATACTTTTGTGCAGTACGACATCTATCATGCACAGCGGATGGAAGGCGAACTGGCCGGCACGATGCAGAAAAATCTTTCACGCATCGGGCATATCCAGATCGCGGATAATCCGGGACGTAACGAGCCGGGAACCGGCGAGATCAACTTCGCCTTCCTGTTCGACTTCATCGACCGCATCGGCTACACCGGCCATATCGGCGCGGAATACAAGCCTGCGGGCCAGACCGAAGCGGGTCTGGGCTGGATCAAGTCGCTGGCCAAATAATCAGACGGAGATAGATAAAAGATGGGTATGAACCTCGGATTTATCGGCCTCGGCATCATGGGCGCGCCGATGGCGCAGCACCTGCTGAAGGCCGGCCACCAGCTGTACACGCACACCCGCAGCAAGACTGCCGACTACCTGCTGGCCGACGGCGCACAAGTCTGCGCGAACGCGACCGAAGTCGCGCAAAAGGCCGACGTCATCTTCACGATGCTGCCGGATACGCCAGACGTGGAGAAAGTGCTGTTCGGCGAGCACGGCATCTCGGCCGGCCTGTCCAAAGGCAAGATCGTCGTCGACATGAGCTCGATCTCGCCGATCGCCACCAAGGAGTTCGCGGCCAAGGTCAATGCGCTCGGCTGCGAGTACGTTGATGCGCCGGTGTCCGGCGGCGAGGTCGGCGCGAAGAACGCGACGCTGACCATCATGGTCGGCGGCAGCGAGGCCGCGTTCGACAAGGTGAAGCCCTTGTTCGAGCTGATGGGCAAGAACATCACGCTGGTCGGCGGCAATGGCGACGGCCAGACCGCGAAGGTGGCGAACCAGATCATCGTCGCGCTGAACATCGAGGCAGTCGCCGAGGCGCTGCTGTTTGCCGCGCGCAACGGCGCGGACCCGGCCAAGGTGCGGCAGGCGCTGATGGGCGGCTTCGCTTCGTCGAAGATCCTCGAAGTGCATGGCGAGCGCATGATCAAGCGCACCTTCGATCCGGGCTTCCGCATCGAGCTGCACCAGAAGGACCTGAACCTCGCGCTGACCGCCGCGCGTTCGCTCGGCCTGTCGCTGCCGAACACGGCCAGCGCGCAGCAACTGTTCAGCTCCTGCGTCGCGCATGGCGGCAAGGCCTGGGACCATTCGGCCATGGTGAAGGCGCTGGAAAACATGGCGAACTTCGAGGTCGCAAAAGCGTAATGGCCGCGACCGCGCAAGCCGCGCTGCTCAGGCGCATGTTCGATGCGGCGATTGCGTCCGCACAGCCCGCGCTGTGCGTGCCGCCGCACCTGCCCACGGCAGCAGAACTGGGCAAGGGCAGGTTGTTCGTGATCGGCGCCGGCAAGGCGTCGGCGGCGATGGCGCGCGCGGTCGAGGATGCGTGGGACGGCCCCTTGTCGGGGCTGGTCATCACGCGCTATGGCTACAACGTGCCGTGCGAGCGCATCGAGATCGTCGAGGCCGCGCATCCGGTGCCGGACGCGGCGGGGCTCGCGGCGGCGCAGCGCATGATGGAGTTCGTCAAGGGGCTGACGGCCGACGATATCGTGCTTTGCCTGATTTCCGGCGGCGGCTCGGCGCTGATGCCGCTGCCGATGGCCGGGCTGACGCTGGAACACAAGCAGGACGTGAACCGCGCCTTGCTGGCCTCCGGCGCGACCATCAGCGAAATGAACTGCGTGCGCCGTCACCTGTCGGCGATCAAGGGCGGGCGGCTCGCCGCTGCCTGCCATCCTGCGCGCGTGATCACGCTGCTGCTGTCGGACGTGCCGGGCGACCATCCGGTCGACATCGCGTCCGGCCCGACCGTGGCCGACCCGACCACCTGCGCCGATGCGCTGTCCATCGTCGAGCGCTATCGCATCGCTCTGCCCGACGATGTGCGCGAGGTGCTCACCAGCGGCCGCGGCGAATCCGTGAAGCCCGGCGACCCAAGGCTGGCGCGCAATGAAGTGCGGATGATCGCCACGCCGCAGATGGCGCTCGAGGCGGCCGCGCGCGTGGCCGAGGCTGCGGGCTACCGCGCTCATATTCTGGGCGACTCCATCGAAGGCGAGGCGCGCGACGTCGGCAAGGTGCTGGCGGCGGTGGCCTTGCAGGTGGCCGAGCGCGGCCAGCCCTTTGGCGCGCCCTGCGTGCTGCTGTCCGGCGGCGAGACCACGGTCACGGTGCGCGGCAAAGGCAAGGGCGGTCGCAATGTCGAATGCCTGCTGTCGCTGGCCGCGACACTGGGCGGGCATGCGCGCATTCATGCGCTGATGGGCGACACCGATGGCGTCGACGGCATGGAGGAGATCGCCGGCGCGATCGCCGCGCCCGATACGCTGCAGCGCGCATGGCAGCAGGGCATGCCGGTGCTGCAGTACCTCGCCAACAATGACGGGCATACCTTCTTCGGTGCGCTCGGCGACTCGGTGGTCACCGGTCCGACCCTGACCAACGTCAACGACTTCAGGGCCATCCTGATCGACGCCTGACACCCGCGCACGGCTGGCGGGTGTATCAGATTGTTTCCAATGGTTTGAACTTGTAAGCGGGTTTGGGGGCAGTGCTTGCCCAAACTTAGGATGTGCATGCGTGATCGATCACGCGACACACACTGCCAAAGAACCCTCGCTCACAGGAGAGAACCATGAAAAAGATCGCCCTAGCCACCGCCATCCTGATCGCTTCCGCCGGCGCCTTCGCGCAGGGCGCCAAGGGCGATGCCCCGGCCTCTCCGGCTGCCGAGGCCAAGGGCGACAACGCGAAGCATCACAGGAAAGACCAGGACAAGAAGCATCGCGGCGACAAGCATCGCGGCGACATGCATCATGGCGACATGCATCATGGCGAGGGCAAGGCGGCCGATGCCAAGGGCGCGACTCCCGCCACCCCGGCCACTCCTGCAGCGCCGGCCAAGTAATCCTCTCGCTCCCGCGATTCCGGCGCACGCCGGAGTCGCGCTCACCTCTCGTCCGAGGGGCATCATGAAAAAATTCCTTCATTTCCGCGCGATCGCGCTCTCGCTGGCCGGTGCAGCCCTGCTGTCCGGTTGCGTGGTGCAGCCGGTCGCGCCCGGGCCGGTCTATGTCGATCCGGCGCCTGTTTATGTCCAGCCTGCGCCTTATCCCGGCGTCGTGGTCACGCAGCCCTATGGCGTCGCGCCGACATTCGGCTGGAGCCTGAACTACAGCCAGAATTACGGCGGCTGGCGTCACCACGACCATGGGGGGTGGCGCGGGGCGCGTCACGAGGGCTGGCGCGGCGGACGCGAGTGGCGGCACGGAGGCCGCCCCGAAGGGCGCCGCGACCGGCCGCACGGCGACCGGTAAGACGGCCGCGCGCTCAGCTGAAAGTTTTTTCCTTGTCGGCGATGGCATGCATTCCGGCAGTAGACTGTCACGCGCCGGCTGCAAGGCCTTTACCGCATAACGACAAGGAGACAACGATGAACCCCAACCGCCAGGCCTTTTTCGCGCGCGCTCTGGCCGCCTCGCTGCTCGGCATTGCCGTGCTGGCCTGCGGCAGCGCAGGCGCGCAGCTGATCGAGAAGAAGACGCTGAGTCTCGAGGCGGCGCAAAAGGTGATCGCGGCCGCCAAGGCCGAGGCGAAGGCGAACAACTGGCGCATGGTGATCGCCGTGGTCGACGACGGCGGCCACCTGATCGCGCTGGAGCGCATGGACGGCGCGCAGCTCGGCAGCCTCGAAGTCGCCCCCGGCAAGGCGAAGACTGCGCTGGATTTCCTGCGCCCGACCAAGGCCTGGGAAGAGGTCGCGAAGACCCGTCCCTCCATCGTCACGCTGACGCCGACGGCCACCCTGATCGAGGGCGGCATTCCCGTCGTCTACCAGGGGCAGGTGATCGGCGCCGTCGGCGTCAGCGGCGCAAGCTCGGTCCAGGATGCGCAAGTGGCCGAAGCCGGTGTCCGCGCACTCGGCTTCGAGAGCAAATAAGCATTGCAAGCGGCCGATCTCCGAATTCGGCTGCCACGCTGCCTATTTGCTTTTTCTCCCGATGCGCTTTATCCAAAGCTGATGAAAATCAAGAGCTTGCTGCAGATCTAAGGCGCAAGCTCGCGAACTTATCCCCAAAAATTGTGGATAAGTTTTGCGCTGGCTCTGACAACTTTTTGTCCCGCCAGCGGAATTTTTCCGCTTGACTTTGTCGGCAACTGCCTTGCGTTTGTCCCTCCATAAATCTTCTGGCGTGCTGCTGGTTTACATTCGTTCCGGGCCAGCAATGCGGGGAGCGCGGTGTGGAGAGCCAAGCGTCGGTTTCCATCGACATCTATGACGGGCAGGTGCCGTCTTTCATCGAGGGCGAACTGGAAAGCCTGTACGGCGCGCGCCATGCCTGCGTCGAACATTTCCGCGTCTATCACGGCCTCGACGGCGTCAGCACCTACCGCGCAGCCTTCGATGGCGAGCCGCGCCTGATCCTGCTGTACCAGCAACGGCACCATATTCTGTGGGCGCTGAACCAGGCGATCAGGATAGAGCCGGCGGACTTGCAAGGTTTCGCGCAAGCGATGTTCTCGCGCTACCCGCGCGTGCGCCGCATCGACTTGCACGCGGTCGACGCCGACGGTGCGGGCTATCCGAGCCAGCGGCTGCTGATGCGCGAGGACATCGAGGGCACGCTGCCCGGGGACGTCGACGACTATGTGGCCGGCCTCGGCAAGAGCACGCGCCACAATATTCGCCGCTACACGGGGCGGCTGATGCGCGACCATCCCGGCTTCGAATTGCGCGTGGTGCCGCGCGCACAGATCAACAGCGAGCACCTGCGCGTGCTGCAGCGGCTCAGCCGCGAGCGGCTCGCCGGCAAGGGCCAACTGTCCACGCTGGACGAAACGGAGCTGCACAGGCTGCGGCAGCTGTCCGCGCGCTACGGCCTCGTCACGCTCGCCGTCATCGGCGACAGGATAGTCGGCGGCATGCTGTGCCTGGTAATCGGCAAATGCGTGAACTTCAGGATCATCGCGCACGACCCCGAATACGACGACTACAGCCTAGGCTTCCTGGTCTACTTCATGACGATCTGCGAAGCGATACGGCAGGGCTGCACAAAGATGAATTTCGGATGGGGCCATTACCCGTACAAGCTGCAGCTCGGCGGCCGCCGGCGCAGCCTTGCGATGCTCACGCTGTACCGCTCGCGCCTGGCTTACGCGCTGGATGCGGTCGGCCTGCTGGCGCGGCGTGCCGCGCAGCTCAGGGAGCAATTCGCCTCAGGGTTGCACTCGGCCGCCGCATCCGGCAAGCCGCACGCGCGCTTCTTGCATGCGCTGGCCGGCAGCATGCGGCGGTTATGGCAGCGCAGCGCGGCACAGCCATGAGCCCGGAGCGCGACACCACGGCAGGGCTCGATCCGCCGCCACCGGCCGCGCCCCTGCGCGTGATCGTGGTCGGACCCGAGAAGGCCATGGTCGTGCAGGTGCTGCTGGCCATACGCGCGTGGGCAGAGGCGAGCTGCACCGTGGTCTGCCGTCCGGGTTCGCGGCATATCCGTCATTCGCTGCTGGTGGACAGCTATGCCGAGTTCGCGTTCGACGGCAGCGACGACGAGCGCTTCATCCGCTTCGTGAACCGTCTCGAGCGCGAGTCGCCCGGGCAGCTGCTGGTGCCTGCGGACACGCACGGCAACCGGCTGCTCAACCGGGTGCGGCAGCGCCTGCAAGCACGCTGCGCGCCCGCGCCGGACGATGCGATGCTTGACGTGCTCGACAACAAATGGGAATTCCACAAGCTGTGCCGGCGGCTTGGCCTGCGCACGCCGGACACGATGTACGCGGCTTCCAAGCAGCAGATAGATTTCGACGACGCCGCGCGGCGTCTCGGGCTGCCCTTCATCATCAAGCCATGTTCGGAAGCGCAGTCGCACGGCGCATGCGTGATCGCCACTCGCGAAGACCTGTGTCGCATGGTGCTTGAAAACGATGGCTATCGATTTGCGCCGCTGGTCCTGCAGCAGTTCATTCGCGGCCATGACGTCGGGCTCAACCTGAGCGCGAAGTGCGGGCAGGTGACGGCGCTGGCGATGCAGCGCCGGTTCGATCCGGCAAACGACGGCTCGCCGATCGGCTTTTTCCATGACGCCGACCTGGAGCGCACCGCCCATGCCATCTGCGGCGCGACAGGGTACGAGGGCGTGATGAACGTCGATGGCCGGATCGAGGAGGGCACCGGGCTCATCTGGCTGTTCGAGTCGAACCCGCGCTACTGGCGCAGCCTGTCGGCATCGGTCTGGGCGGGAATGAACTTCGCCGCCGAGAACCTCGCGCAGCGGGTGCCAGCGGGCCCGCCGCGGCTATTGTGCCAGGGCCGCGCGAATGCCTATCACCATCCGCTGCTGAGGCCGCACCTGTGGTGGCATGCGGTATTCGGGCTGGGTACGCAGCGTCGGCTGGCGCGGCTGCTGGCGGTGGATATTTGCACGCTGATGAATACGCTGAGGATGAAGCTGGGCCCTGCCTAGCGTTTTATACTGGCGGATTGTCCTGCTATCGACGGTCACTGTCAGATGTCCACCCCCAGCCAGCCGCCCCGCCTGTCCATGCTCGACCTCGTTTCGGTACGCGAGGGCGGCAGCGCCGCCGATGCCATCGGCATTGCGCTGCGAACGGCGCAGCATGCGGAAAAACTCGGTTTTGTCCGCTATTGGCTGGCCGAGCATCACAACATGATAAGCATCGCCAGTTCGGCGACGGCCGTGCTGGTCGGACACCTGGCCGGCGGCACCACGCGCATCCGCGTCGGTTCCGGCGGCGTGATGCTGCCCAACCATGCGCCGCTGGTGGTGGCCGAAGCGTTTGGCACGCTGGCCGAGCTGTATCCGGGCCGCATCGACCTTGGTCTCGGCCGCGCGCCGGGCACCGACGGCCTGACCATGCGGGCGCTGCGCCGCGATCGCATCGAGACTGAAGAAGATTTTCCGCGCGACGTCGCCGAGCTGCAGCGGCTGCTCGGACCGGCACAACCAGGGCAGAGGCTGATCGCGGTACCCGGCGTCGGCACCAACGTGCCGATCTGGCTGCTCGGTTCCAGCCTGTTCTCGGCGCGACTGGCTGCGCAGCGCGGCCTGCCGTATTCGTTCGCGTCGCATTTCGCGCCGCGGCTGCTGATGCAGGCCATCACGCTGTACCGCAACGAGTTCCAGCCGTCCGACACGCTGGCCGAGCCCTACGTGGCCATCGGCGTTCCGGTGATTGCCGCGCCGACCGATGACGAGGCCGAGTATCTGGCCAGCAGCACCTACCAGCGCGTGCTGGGCATACTCACGAATGACCGTCGCCGCCTGCAGCCGCCGGTGCACGGCTTCATGGACAGGCTGGACCTGCCCGCGCGTGAGGCAATCGCGGATTTCCTCGCCGCCGCCGTGATCGGCAGCCTCGACACGGTGAAGAGCGGCTTCGCGCAGCTGGCCGAACTGACGCAGGCCGACGAGTTCATCCTCGTGTCCGACGTATTCGACCCCGCGCTGCGGCTGCGTTCGCTCGACATTGCCGCACAGGCGCAGGCCGCGCTCTGAAACGGCGGCCTGTGCAGCGCATCAGAGGGTTTTGGCCAGGTGCAGCTTCTGCATGCCCGCGAAGATGGCCGGCTTGCATGATTGCTCGAAGTCCTGCCGGTACTCGGTGGGCGGCTGCCAGCCGCGCTTGCGCCACAGGCTCATTACATCGGGGCGCTGGCGGGCAGGGGGCTGGGTATCGACGTTGTCGGCGTAGGCCAGGTTGGTTTTCATTTCAGCATCTCCTGTCGTTCTTCGTCTGCAAGGGATGTCTGGATAATACTGTATATAAACACAGTATGGAAGAGGTGGCCGTTTTTCGCGATCGCGCGCTGCGAAATGCGCACCATCCTGCCATCATCATGCGATGCGCCGCCTGCTGAATCCCTTCATCCTGAGCCTGAGCGCGATCCTGTTCGCGGCCTGGCTGTACATCGACTGGCGTCTGGCGCCCGAGGGTTGGCAGCGCGCATTGCTCGGCCTGCCTTTCGTGCTGGTCTGGATGGTGCCGGCGCTGTACTGGGTCGGCGGCCGCGAGGCCAGCCGGCGCATCGATGACTGGCTGCACGGCGCCGGCTATCTGGCCATGGGCTGGCTGAATTTCCTGCTGCTGTTCACCTTCACGCGCGACCTGTTGCAGGCGGCAGCGCGCGTGGCCGGCTGGACGCCGCTGCACCAGCTGCTGGCGGCCAAGGGGCCGGCACTGGTGCTGCTGTCGACGCTGGCCGCGATGCTGGTCGGCCTGGTGTTTGCCACGCGCGGCCCGCGCGTGCTCAGACAGGAGATCGCCATCGAGGGCCTGCATCCGTCGCTGGACGGCCTGCGCATTGCGCAGATCAGCGACCTGCATGTCGGGCCGACGATAGGGCGGCGCTACGTCGAACAGGTCGTTCGCTGCACAAACGAGCTCGATGCGCACTTCGTCGCGCTGACCGGCGACATTGTCGATGGCTCGGTGGTGAAGCTGTCGGAAGAGGTCGCGCCGCTGGCCGAACTGAAATCCGCGTACGGCAGCATTTTCATCCTCGGCAACCATGATTGCTATTCCGGCGCGGCCGAATGGATCGCGCATTTCCGCAAGCTCGGCATGCGCGTGCTGCTCAACGAGCACTGGCTGCTGCCGCATCGCGGCGCGACGCTCCTGGTCGGCGGCGTCACCGACCCTGCGCTCGGACGCTTCGTGCGCGATGCGGTGCCGCGCCCGGATCTCGCGGCCGGCACTCATCTGGAGGCTGACCTGCGGCTGCTGCTGGCACACAATCCCTCGCTCGCGCCGGCGGCGGAAAAGGCCGGCTTCGACCTGCAACTGTCCGGCCACACGCACGCCGGGCAGTTCTTCCCGTGGACCATCGCGGTACGGATGGTGCATGCGCCGCTGGTCGCGGGGCTGTCGAAGCTGGGACGGATGTGGGTCTATGTCAGTGCCGGCACCGGCAGCTGGGGGCCGCCGATCCGGCTCGGCACCCGCACCGAGCTGACCCTGATCGAATTGCGCGCGGCCTGAGCGCGGCGAGCTGAACGCAACTACAGCGGGTGGTGCAGGTCGCGCATGTGCAGCGCGCGCAGTTGCGGCGCACGCAGCCAAGCGAGGGCGACGATCAGCAGCGTCATCGAGCCGCCGAACACGATGGATGGCGCCAGCCCCAGCCACTCGGCCGCGAGGCCCGATTCCAGCGCGCCGATCTCGTTCGACGAGCCGATGAACAGGCCATTGATCGCCGTCACGCGTCCCTGCATGGTCTGCGGCGTCACCAGTTGCAGTATGGTCTGCCGCAGCACCACCGACACGCCGTCGAACAGGCCCGACAGGAACAGGAACACGGCCGCCGCTGCCAGCGACGTCGACAGTCCGAAGCCAATGATGGACAGGCCGAAACCGGCCACCGACAGCATCAGCCATTTGCCGGAGTGGCGGTCGATGGAGCGCCGCGTCAGCCACAGGCCGACGATCACCGAGCCGGCCGCCGGCATCGCCCGCAGCAGGCCGAGGTTTTCCGGGCTGCCGTTGAGCACGTCATGAATGAAGGCCGGCAGCACGCCGACTGCGCCGCCGAACAGCACCGCGAACATGTCCAGCGCCATCGCGGCCAGCATCACCTGCGTCGACATCACGAAGCGCAGTCCCTCGGCGATGCTCGCGAAGACCGACGCGCGCTCGCCCTGCGGCGGGGTCTCCTTCACCTTCAGCCCGAGCAGGCCGGCGACGCCGGTCAGCGCGAACACGCCGGTCGCCGCATACGCGAAGCTGACGTCGCGCCATGCGATCAGCAGGCCGCCGATCACCGGGCCGGACACCAGCGCGGCCTGGAACACCACAGTGCCGATCGCGGTCGCCTTGGCCAGTTGATCGCGCTCGAGGATGCGCACCATGATCGCCGAATACGCAGGCCGCAGCAGCGAGCGCGCCACGCCGGCCAGCGCCATCGCGATATAGATCCACGACGCCATCGGCAGTCCGGCCGCGCCCTGCGCGGGCATGAGCACCATCAGCGCGGCGATGGCCATGTAGCAGGCGCAGCCGGTGATGGCGATCAGCTTCTTCGGCAGCACATCGACCGCATGGCCGGCGAACAGCGACAGGAGGAAATACGGGATCACCTCGGCCAGCCCGATCAGGCCGAGCGCGACCACGTCATGCGTGAGCGCATAGATATGCCAGCCGGCCGTGACGGTCAGGATCTGGTAGGCGAGGGTGATGCAGCCGCGATAGATCGTCAGGCGCAGGAAGGCGGGAGAAAACATGGCGGCATTATCGCCGGGAACGCCTTGCCTCGCCTCACCGCTGCGTGTCGGCGCGCGCCTCGAGCCGGAAGCGCGGCAGGCAGTCCGGGAATTCGCGCTGTATGTAGGCGATCAGTTCCTCGCGGATGCGGCAGCGCAGGTGCCATGCCTTGTCCGCGTTCGCGGCCGAGGTCAGCACGCGCAGCTGCATCGCCTGCGGGCTGGCGTCGACCACCTGCACCTCGGCCAGCCGCCCGTCCCATTCCGGCGCGGCCTCGCACAGCGCGATCGCATGCGCGCGTATCGCGTCGACCGGCGCGCGATAGTCCAGCCACAGCGTCACATAGGCCAGCAGTTCGGCGCTGTGCCGCGTCCAGTTCTGGAAGGGATTTTCGATGAACCACTGCAGCGGCAGGATCATCTGCCGCTGGTCCCACAGCTGCACCACCACATAGGTGCCGGTGATCTCGGCGATGCGTCCCCATTCGTTCTGCACGATCACCACGTCGTCCAGCCGTATCGGCTGCGCCAGCGCGATCTGCAGGCCGGCCAGCAGGTTGGAGAAGATGGGCTTGGCCGCGAAGCCCGCAGCAATGCCGACCAGCCCGCCGGCGGCGATCAGGCTGGTGCCGAGCCGCTGCAGCGCCGGGAAGGTCATCAGCGCCAGTCCGCCGCCGACCAGCACCACCAGCGCCATCGCCGAGCGCGCGAGCACGCGGGTCTGGGTCTGCACGCGGCGCGCGTTCAGGTTGTCGGCCGATTCGACCGGATGCGCGGCGATCAGCGTGTCGCGCGCGGCGGCGACCATGCGCACCAGCGACCAGGTCAGCGTCAGGATCAGCAGCAGCGAGTTGATGTCGCGCAGTTGCGCAGTCGCGAGGCCGCGCTCGGTGTAGTCGCGCAGCATCGCCTGCAGCACCACGAAAAACAGCAGCAGCCGCGCCGACGGAAACACGTAATCGAGCAGCCGCGTCAGGAAAGGGAAGGGAAGGCAGATCCTGGCCAGTGCGTGATGCGCGAAATGCCCGGCCAGCCAGATCGCCATCCACGCCCACACCGCGTACAGCAGCAGCGCCGCCCATGGCGACGCGCCGGCCAGGTCGCGGAAAGTGGCGAGGATATCCCCCAATGGCGCTCCATCCCTGATGCGGTGAGGGGCAGTGCCGGGAAGACCATATGCACACGGAGCCGCCGCCGGCCTGGCTGCCCTACACCGGATGAGATGCTTTGATGCGATGGAAAATTCCGCAGCCTCGCTGCCGGGCCATGCGGTGCGCGACGGCATGCGTCACCGCGAGCGGGCGAGGTTCATTGCAGGTCAGTGCAGGATTTCGCTTCCCGGCAAGACCGAGGCGCTACCCGCCAGCGACAAGGTGCCGACGGTCGACACTTCGACCGGGATGACCGTGCCCGGCATTGGCCCGGCCAGTTCGACAAACTTGTCGAGCGCTTTTTCCATCTGCAAATACAGCGCCAGTTCTGCCGCCAGTTCCGCCTTCACTGCGGGTGAATTTTCCGGCGTAACCCTCAGTAGGTTGCCGGTGCCGCTCAGGTCAAGCTCGGCAAACGCATGCTCAAGCACCGTCGACCGGTTCGCCGTGACTTCATTGCCGGTGCCGTACACATCGATGCGATGCGCGGTACCGGTCGCGAGCACATCGGCGTCGTCGAACAGGATGATCCTGTCGGCCGAGCCGTTCAGGTCGAGGCCTGCGCCGTCGCCAAGAATGACGGTCGCGCGGCTCGCGTTGAGCTGGTTGTCGTCGCCGGTCACGACGATCGTCGAGCCGGCGCCGCTGGACTTCATCGTCAGGCTGGCATCGCCGCCCATCACGACCTGGTGACTGCCGCCGGTCAGCGTGAGGCCGGAGCCTTCGGTCATGGCGATGAATGATGCGCTCAGCGTGGCCACATTGTTTTCGCCCGACACCGTCAGCGTGCCGCCGCTGGCATTGCCGGCCAGGGTCGCGTTGCCCGTCATCGTGATGTCATTGTTCTTGCCGCGCAGCGTGAGGCTGGCCGCTTCGTCGATGACGATGTCTGCCGCGCTGGCGATGACGACTTCATTGATGCCGGTGACGAGAATCGTGTTGTCGTGCGACTTCGCAACCGCCGTCAGCGTATTGGCAACGCCGCCGAGCGTGACATCGGCGCCGCTGCCGATGGTGATTCGGTTGCGGTCGCCATCGACCTCGAGCGTCACATCGCCCCTGGCGGCATTGATCGTGTTCGCGTCGCCATGGACCTCGATCCATGACGAGCCGCTGCCGGTGTTGACGATATTGCCGCTGCCATTGACGATGAAATGCACGTCGCCGGCGTTGCCGTTCATCGTGGTTTTGCCATTGCCGATCAGGATGGATTGGCCGGCATTGCCGGCATTGAGGATGTCGCCAGCGCCGCCGACGAGCACGTTCACGCCGGACAGCGATGCGTTGACGCTCTGGCTGGCCTTGTCAGCCAGCACCTCGATCACCTTGCCCGAGGCGGTGCGTACGCTGGTGGCCTGATCCGACAGGTAGACAGTGGCGAGGGGATCGGCGTCGCCATAGTTGAACAACACCTCGGCCACCTGCCCAATATGATGGACGCCCTTGGCTTCCCAGCGGTAATCGGCGCTGCCCAGCAGCAGATTGCCGTTGTCGTAATGGTTCGCCGTCACGGTCGGGCGGGTGGCGATGCCATAGATACCGAACTCCTTCAGCGCATGCAGTTCGCCCGCGTCGGTGACGCCGTTGATATTGATGTCGACCCACAGCTGCAGCTTGTTGAAGATCCTGTCGTTCCACTTGTCGACGTAACGGTCGCCATTGCTGTCATAAGCGGCGAGGGCGCGGAACCCGCTGTTGGCCTTGGGCGAGGTGTATTCGGAGAACATTTCGCTGACGTCGTCGACGATGCCATTGCCATTCCGGTCGAGCACGAGGAAGCCTTCGTCGGCGGTGATCCAGCCCGTACGATCCCGGGTGCCGTCGGCGTTCATGTCGAACATCACCTTCGAGCCCAAGCGGTTGGTCGTATGCACGCTGCCGGTGCCGAGCTTGAGCACCAGCGGATCGATATAGCTGCTTCCATCGAATCCGCCGGACGACGCGCCGAAATCGCTGCTCGGGCTCCATGTCGATGACCAGCTCAAGGAGCCATCGAGGAAGTCTTCGTAGGCCGGCATATAGCCTTGGTATGAAGGAAGGAAATCTTCGTAGGCGGGAAGGAAGATAGGATCCGGCGTGCCGGCCGGGCTGGCCGGTTCGAAGAACATCGGCTGCAAGTCCGGGGGCACCCAGCCGCCGGCACCGACTTCCGGAGTCCAGCCGGCATCGTCGAGCGCAGCGCCGAGGTCATAGGCCGCGAGCACCTGGTCGCTATTGGTGTTCCAGAAGGCCTGCAGGTTCGCGTCGACGCTCTCCCAGCGGTAGGGTTCGAGCACGAGGGCTTCGGCGTCGTCGAACCAGAGATTTAGCTCATCCAGTACCTCATCATCGAGGGCGACATTCAGCGAGGAGAGCACGGTGCTGGCTGCGCCGCCGGTCGCTTCGCTGTCGCCTTCCGCATTGTCCGCAGGTGCGTCCGGATCCAGCGCGGCCATTCCCAGTTCGACGAATTGATCGAGCTTGTCTTGCGTGAGCTTGCCAAGGACGACGCCCTGCAAGTCTTGCACGCCGTCGCTTGAATGGGTCAGCTCAAAAATGCTCGACTGAAGATTTGCGTCGATCCGGGTCTCGTCATAGACCTCGCCGTATTCATTGATCTGTTGCTGGATGAATTCTGCCTTGTCCAATTGCGCGCCCAGCGACAGCGTGATCGTCGCCTGATCGTCGGAGCGGCTGAGTACGACGTTGCCATCGGCATCAACCAACACGGAATGAACGGTTTTTTCATCGCCGATGACGACAAACGGATCGGTGGGCGTGCTGTTCTTGGCAATGTAGTCTGTCACCTTGCCGAAATCATTTTTAAGGCCAGTGAGGACGGTGGCTGGAGCGTCGTAGAACGCGAGCTTGGCCATGAAAGCTGTCGCCGATGCGAAGGCATAGAATTTTTCTTCGGGAGTGAGTGAATCGAAAGAGGCAAAAGTGGCTTTAAGAAATTGAATATCTGCGTTGGTTTTTAGTGCGCTTTCATTCGGCTTGCCTTCGGCTTGGACGTAGGCAATATCATGGTCCTTACATATTCCATCAAATTCACTGTCCTGTTCTGATCCATCTGATAATCGAATCTTCGCGACCGGGCTCGATTTGAGCCGGGGAAGGTCCTTTTCCGTAACCGCTACACCATCTTGTCCAGCAGTGTGGCCAGGTCCACACCAATTACCAAATTGTGGAACCAATAAATATACTGATTTTGCTTGTACGACTTGTATTTCTGCTTCACTTCTAGTCACGATTATTTTTCCTTTCGGACTTTATGGAGATTTGGTCTTCGCTTCTCGAGGAAGAGGAATTGCCACCGACACCCAGCGTTGTCGGGTCAGATCGAGAATCCCAAGGCCAAAATGCGTATCTTTGGGTTGATCTGTCGGATAAATGAAGCCCAGATAACTGCCATCTGGGGCTGCCACTAGACTGGCGAGCTGCCCCTTGGTCTGATCTGGTAGTTTCCATATTCGATGCATTTGCTCGCTACGCACGATTTCAAATACGGAAAATCCAAGCTTTTTATCTGTGCCAATCACATATAGGTCGCTACTGGTATCTAGCGTCGGCATGGAGGCGGAGCGAACATCAATCACACACGGATCTGAAAGCGCTGTCTGCCCTCGAACGAAGCAATAAACTTCGCTTGAATTGACGCGCTTTCGGTAGTCATAACCGAATTTCCCTGAGCTGATGGATCCATAAGCCTGCGCGACGATGTGGTTGTTGTCCCTGTATGCGAAGCCGCCCACCAGATCAAGATAGAATGGTCCGGCGAACAGATGCGTTTCGCCGGATGACAGGTCGTGTTCATACAATTCGTAATTCACAGCGAGTGTCCTGCCTCTCGCCCGCCCAATTTTCCCGGCCAACCAAAAAGCCACCTTGGTTTCGTCGGGCGACATCAGTGGCCGGCTGACCATGCCTTCGGGAATGGGTAGTACGCGAAAGTCCGAGCCGTCGACACGCATCCGGAAAATCTGCGTGTTGCGCAGCGCTTGTTCGAATTCCTTGAAGCTGACGGTATCGAAGTAGGGTATGCGTTTCCCTACGATGTACTGTCCGCTCGGCGAGAATTCGGCTTCGTCGTAGATGTAATCTTCGGGCAACTCATAGCGCTGATATTGCTTGGTTCGCAGGTTGTAGAGAAACAGGTAGCAGTTATGGCGGGGAGGATGGACGCGATCCGTGCATTCGGTGATCAGCCAACGTTCGCCATCGGGATGAATGCTCAACCATCTGAATTCCCGCTTTTCCTTCTCCAGTTCGAAGGGCGGGAGCGAACTGGTATCGAAGGCAGCAGCGTTCGTTATGAGCGCTAGGCTGATCAACATCCGCCCGAAGCGCTTGGCGAATTTGGTAGTCCGTGCGTGGAATTGGAACGGTATGGAACGTAGCTTTGATAAAGGGTTGTGGGAATTCATTTCTTTTCACCCTTGATGAAAATTGCACTGGCAAGCTCCGGGAATGGAAGTGACAGCGGAGCCCAATGCTCTTTTTTGATATCGAACATGCCGATTCCCGATCTGCGTTCAGGAGAGCCAATCGGCGAAGCCGGATAAATGAAGCCGAGATGGGAGCCGTCGGGCGAGGCGCTCAGAGCGACAATCGTGTTTTCGCCGAAGTTGGGCGCTCTCCAGTGTCGTAGCTCTTGCTGCGAATGGAATTCAACGATCGAATTACCGGTTTCCTTGTGGTCCGCCAAAACATAGATGTGAAGATTTTTGTCTGCGCTGCCGACGGAAACTGCAGGAATTTTCCAGAACGCCGGCGGCGGTATATCGGTCGTGCCGCGCTGGATGAGGAAAAGCCGGCTCGATCCATATTTTTTGTAGTATTTGAACGGTGTCATTCCGTCAGCCGTCGGAATGAAAGCGTCGATCAGCACTTCGTTGTCGGTCAGGTATTTAACGTTGTGCGCGGCAAGAAATTTGTAGTCGCCTGCAAACAAGCGATCGGCGCCGGTTTCCAGATCCAGCTCGCGCAGATCGTTGTCGATAAAGCGGAAGCGCGGCTCGGGTGTAACGGTGCGATTCCATTGCCAGTACGCGAGCTTTTTTCCGTTCGGGGATATCGCGGGTCGGTGTATCGGACCTCTGGGTGCTGGTAGTACCCGGAATCCGCTTCCGTCGACCCGCATCATCAGGACCTCACCCTGGCCATAGGCATCGAGCGATTCTTTGTCCGTCGCACCGAACAGTTGCGGACGCCGCACGGCGACAATCCAATCGCCCCTGGGCGAAAAGCTAGCTTCGGTGTGCACATACCCGGGCGGCATGTCGTAGCGCTGGTACGCCCTGGTCTTCAGGTTGTAAAGAAAGAGATAGCAACTGTGCTTCGGAGGGGCGATG
>JACCDI010400375.1_pt1 | contig 34766 bp, 29 predicted proteins | sample 7442791 | NCBI WGS metagenome assembly JACCDI01 (sample SAMN15323434, study PRJNA562643) | freshwater metagenome | isolation source: river surface water | place: USA:Blue River Watershed | collected 2017-08-15 | reverse complement strand
GCGTGCGGCCTGACGGCCGAGAAGCCGCGCAAGGGCAAGAAGCGCATCAGACGGAGGGATCGCGCAGTCAGCCTGCGGGTGCAGATCCAAATCGGCGCGTGCGCGCTGATCGGTGCGGTCACCGGTTGGGTGCAGGTCTTGCAGCGAGGGTCGAGACGGGTGGGTCATGCCGGGCAGTCTGCCGCAAAGCACCACTCAAAAAATGTTGGCGCATTCCCCTGCCAGAAATGCAACCGATAGACGAATTGGCTTCCTCTCAGTTACTCACACTCAGACTGCAGCCCCTCGTCAACAAGCCAGAACTTCTTTGACTTGTTCCGTAGTTCCGACCGATAGAGACCCCGGGCCGCCTCAAGGCTCAGAGGTGTTCCAGCCTCCGTCAGCACCGCAACCAGCAGATCCTCGAACGGTGTTGTGTAGCTTGAACCGGCCACCGTCTCCGAGGAACTCAGACCAGGTCGCTTGCCCGTTGCTTGCCGGTACACCCGTGCCACATCCTGAACCAACGCTCGGATTGGAGCCCCATGCTCTGCACCAGGCTTCTCCCCAAGCCAGCGCCTTGCTGCGCCAACGGCATCTCGTAGGACCGCAAGATCAGACGCATTCTCCAGGTCCAAATCTTCAAAGCTTTGGTGTGATGGCTGCCCAAGTCGAAGACGCATCTCGATGAAGGTCCGGCCTTCAGACGATAAGCCAGCCCAATGCTTCATCGTCGCTCGCAGGTTGGCCGTCCGGCTTAGGCTCCTGTGAAAACTTGCGAGATCGCCGGCAACAACCAGCACGCCCTCTCCCGATCGCTTGGCCTCCCATTCCTTAGCGAAATGACAGGTCGCAACAGCCTGCAAGAGCATCACCTCCCAAAATCCAACATTCCCACTGACAAGCTTCAAACGCAAAAGCGCCACTTGGATGGGCACGGATAGCGAAGCCACATCCGGCACATTCGAGGTCAACTGCGGTTTCCACGGCATGATCTGTAGCCCAAAAAAACGGTTCTCCATCTCTCACAGGAAGATTGATACTGACCACTTCAACCACGTCAAAAAACGTAACACAATCAAATCACTAACGGCCGGTGGGTGTAGACTGTCGTTTCAGTCTATTGGAAGTGCTGCCTTCAGATTTTTCGAGATTAGCCAAGATAGTGGACCATTTCAGTGGAGGAACTCCACCCCATGCGCTCTATGCTGTTGTCGCAAACCAGACTAAGCTTCTGATGCGAACGAATGCCTGAGACTTCACGCTTCGTTGAAGCTGCAACATGGATAACGGTGACTAGATTTCCCCCAACCACACGCGTGCTGACCTGCAATTCGCATGGCGTGATCGTGTAGCATCAACTTAGCGCAACTGGGCGCTACGAGCCGATTTCAGCTTTGAGCCAAGGAATTTAGTGAGGTGTGCCTTGGCGGAAGAACACAAGGATGGCGCAAATTGATGTCACTCCAAGAATCCCCCCCATCCAGAGCGCCGACTGATAAGAGCCCGTGCGGTCAAACAATATTCCGGCAAGCCATGGAGCAAATATCCCAGCACACCCCCATGCCGTGAAAACACGTCCGTAAATCCATGCGCTGTTCGCGGCTCCGAAAATCTTTGCGATGACTGCGGGATAAGCAGCGATAATGCCGCCGTATGAAAAGCCTACAACGGCTAAGCTGCACATTGTTAGGTCAGGGTTCATCGGAACTGAAAGCACGCCCAACCCGGCGGCTGACAATAATGGCAGAGCGACAAGCAATCGAGGCGCAAGAATTTGGTCAACCAACCGGCCTGCGATTAAGCTGCCTGCCAAGCTACAAGCCGCGATCAATGCAGGAGCGGTCCATACGGCGCCCCCAAACCCTTGAGCATGCGCTATGCCGGCCGCATGCCCGATCGTCATCAACCCAGCAGCGACAGCGGATCCGTATCCCACCCACAACAATAGAAATTCGCCAATTCGCAAATTGGTATGTGACGTTTGACCAGCTTCTGCTTTGAAAGCGACCTTTGAAACTTTCAGCAAGCTGGCGCAGATTAGGGCAGCCAAAACCAGTGCACCAGCCAATCCGAACATCGCTGATCGCACCCCGCCTAACGTGACGGCTTGCACGAAGAAAAAGGGGGAAATTGTCGCGCCAAGCGCATAGGCTGCCGTGACGATGCCTATGGAGGTGCCTTCACGCCCTTCATTTGCCTGCGACGCGATGTGAAGCCCGAAGCTATAGCCGAGGCCGTTCGCACCACCAAAAAAGAGGCTGTAGCCAAGCCAAACAATCGGTAACGAGGGCGCTGTCGCAGCGATCAATGCGCCCAGTGCGGCGACCGTGCAGATGAGCAAGACAAAACGGGACGCTGAGAAACACGCGAATAACCGATGGCCGAAGAGGACCGCAATTGTCAGCGAACCAAGCGCAAGTGAGTAAGTCGCACTGACCAGTGCACGCGGCGCTCCAAAATGGTTTTCCAGAGGCGGCACAAGCACAGAAAACGCATGAATAGACCCCAAGGCAAATGCAAGAATAGACGCAGCAAGCAGCACCAGAGTTCCGCTATCTGTCCTTGGGCGAGGCATTGGCGATTTCCTAATCTGGCAATCTTTTGAACCCCTCGAGTCAAGCCGTTACGGCGCGATACTCGGTTGATACACTTCGAGCGGCGAATGGTCGGTTTAAGCGGGCACTGTCTCGCCTTAACTGGCTCTGAGTTATTGACCGCACCTCATGCACGCGCGTTGGATTAAGGGTGTCGGCCCCATAGGTGCGAAGCGTGTTCTGCGCTTGGGCGCGCCCGACCGCAGTCATTTCCCAAATGACAGTTCTGCGCAGGCGATCATGCAGAGCCACCGGGTTACATCGTTGCGGCTCGGGCGCTGCCGTCAAACATGAGCACGTTGCATGGAGCGGATGCTTCGTTTGCAGGTGCATGAGATGCAGATCCATGGAACTTGCAGAGGAGGACCTCCCCTGGTCTGGCCTATCATCACGAGTGGAAAGTGCTGACTTTGGCACGGCATTACATTCCCAAAGCATGTTTGCGCGTTTCGGACCATCGCGTGATCAGGTGGTCCGTCATCATCCCCACAAAAGCCACTGCGAACCCTAGCACCAGGCCCTTACCGACATCGGTCGAAGACAGAGCGCGCTGCATCTCTTGCCCAAGATCCTGGGTGCCGATGAAGGCGGCAATGATGACCATGAACAGCGCGAACATGATCGATTGATTGGCGCCCACCACCAGTGTGGGCACAGCAAGTGGCAGCTTCACATGCCAAAGAATCTGGCCGTTAGTTGAGCCTGACATCTCGGCTGATTCCACGATCTCGGGTGGGATGCCGCGTAGGCCTTCAATGGTGTAGCGAATGATCGGCACAGTCGCAAAAACCATCACTGCCGCAACCACCGCAACGTCGTTCACCCCGAACAGCATGACCACCGGGATGAGATAGATGAAGCTGGGGAAGGTCTGCAGCGTGTCGCAGATCAGCAGGAACCGCTGAGCGCGGACTGGCTTGCTGGCACCGAAAATGCCCAGCGGCACCCCGATAATCAGGGCAAGCGCAACCGAAACCGTCACGGTATAGACCGTGATCATCGCGCGGTCCCACCAGCCCGACAGCGCGATGGGCAGGACGAAGGCCAGACAGATAAGCGCCGAACGTGCGCCCCCAATGCGCCAGCCGATACCGGCCAGTAGCACCAGAACGGCTGATGTTGGCAGCCACAGGAAGGCATCGCGCACCGGGATGAGAATCCATGTGATAAGGAACCATCGCAGCCAATCGGTCACTGGCGAGATCATATCGATGAAGCCGCCGACAAGGCTGTCAATCGGCCCGGCGAGGCTGAGCGCCTGCTTGCGGTCAACTTCGATGAAATAGGGATGGAGGGCTGCAAGACCAAGACCAATGGCCACCAGCCCCGCCCAGATCACCCAATACCGATGGCGCTGGACCCAGCTTGCGCCGGGTGCGTGATGTTCGGGCTGTTTCACCGCCCAAGCCTTGGACAGACGGTCCAGAACGACGGCCAAAAGCACAATGGTTATCCCGATTTCGACCGAGAGACCGATTTTCAGCGCTTGCAACAGTTGCAAGAGTTTCTGGCCAAGGCCCGGCATGCCGATAAATGAAGCCAGAACCACCATGGCCAAGCTTTGCATGATCACCTGATTGACGCCGATCAACAGCTCGGTCCGAGCGGCCGGCAGGCGGACGCGGGTCATCAGTTGCCAGCGCGTCGCACCACTCATCTTGCCGCTTTCGATGATTTCTGGCGAGACCGCGCGCAATCCCAACAGCGTCATGCGGATCATGGGTGGCACTGAAAAGATCACCGTTACAATGGCGCCAGCCTTGGGGCCAACGCCAATAAACACCACGACCGGGATCATGTAGGCAAAGTGCGGCATCGACTGTGCGATGTTCAGCAGCGGGTTTATGATCCGCTCGGCAAAGCGCGACCGCCACGCCAACGTCCCCACGGCAAGGCCAATCACAATCGAAAGCGGTGCCGCAACCACGATGACCGACAGCGTCTCCATCGCCCATTTCCATTGCCCCATGACAGCAATCCAGACGAATGTGCCCCCCGAGATCATTGCCAGACGCCAACCCGCCAAGGCGTAGCCGATCACCGCAAAGGTTGCCGCGATCACCACCCAAGGGATCGGACCTAGGCGGGGCCACCGCGATTTGCCGTAAAGGAGGTTTGCCGTGACATCGAGACAGAACTCTACCGCATCTGAAAAGGCGCGGGTGGCCGTCATCAGGCCCAGATCATCTCGGGCAAAGGCAAAGATGACGTTGATCACGTCGGCAAAGGGCAGCACCAGAGACTCGGGGACGCGCAGCAAAGCCGGGGGCAGCACATTGCGAAACACAACAAGCACGACCGCGGCCAGCACAAGTGCCAGCGCAATGCGCTTTTGATCGAAGGCTTGGTGTTCGACAGTCTTGGCGTCCGACATCATGGGGCTGGCCCCAGCAACAGATCCACCGCGGCCTTTCTGTCCAAGATCCCGGTGATCCTCCCTTGGTCATCACACAACGGGATCTGCGCACGGGTGTCTTCGACAATCTGGCGGCCCAGCATATGCAGCGTTTGTGCTGCAGGCAGCGCCGTGCCGTCAACCGGCGTGCCGTTGACCGCCTTGGCGAGCGCCCCGGCGCGCACCACCCGGGTGCGATCAACCGCGGCGGTGAATTTCGCCACATAGGGCGTTGCGGGCGACAGCACGATGCGTTCGGGCGTATCGACCTGCTCTACGGCGCCATCCTTCATAATGGCAATGCGGTCAGCCAGACGCAGGGCTTCGTCAAAGTCATGGGTGATGAAGACGATGGTCTTGGCCACCATCGCCTTGAGCCGCAAGAATTCGTCCTGCATCTCGCGCCGGATCAGCGGATCAAGTGCGGAGAAGGGTTCGTCGAGAAACCAGATGTCCGGCTCAACGGCAAGCGACCGGGCGATGCCCACGCGCTGTTGCTGCCCGCCTGACAATTCGCGTGGGAAATATCCCTCGCGACCCTTAAGACCGACCAGCGCGAGCATCTCGCTGGCGCGCGCGATCCGCGATGCGCGATCCTGTCCGCGCATTTCCAAAGGAAAAGCCACGTTTTCCAGTGCCGTGCGATGCGGCAGCAAACCAAAGCTTTGGAACACCATGCCCATCTTGCTGCGCCGCAGTTCGATCAACTCGGCATCACTCAGACGGCCAATGTCGCGCCCCTCGACCGATACTATGCCTGCGGTAACATCCAATAGGCGGGCAAGACAGCGAACCAGCGTCGATTTGCCCGAGCCTGAAAGCCCCATCACAACCAGCATTTCGCCCTTGTGAATGTCCAAGGTGACATCGCGCACGGCAGCGATGTGACCCGTTGCGCGCAAATCATCAACGGTGGTCTGCGGTGTTAGGCGGGGTCCAAGCTGGTCTGGCCTGTCGCCAAAGACTTTCCAGACATTCTTGCAAGAAAGGACAATATCTGTGTCAGCCAACGGGGTCTCCGGTATGAAAGGACCACCCGGCAAAGCCGGGTGGTGAGTTTTGGACATGTCACCCGAAGGTGGCGTCGGAGATCATTCGGTCCAAGGCTTCCAAACAGCCTCGTTCGCGGCCAGCCATGCGGCAGCAGCGTCTTCTGGTTCCATCCCGTCAATGTCGACCAACTTGGCCATCTCGGCGATCTGAGCGTTGTTGAAGTTGACCCTTTGCAGCGCAGCATAGGCGGTGGGCCACTTATCCTTCATCCCATCCCATGCGGCGATCTTCATATAGCCATTGGCCGGGTTGCCGCAGTCGTAGACCTTGTCCGGCAACGGACCTTTGGCCGGATCCTTGTCGCAACCGTCTTCCCACGCAGGGAATTCCACAAACTCGCCCGGCCAGACGGCTTCGGCAAAGTTCGGGGTCCAGTTGAACAAGACGATCGGTGTCTTGTCTTTTTCAGCGGCTGCGATTTCGGCCCAAAGGGCTGCGGCCGAGCCTGCGTTGACGACGGTAAAGTTCATGCCCAAGGCTTCGACTTTTTCCGCGTCATGCTTCAGCCAGTCCACGGGGCCGCCCAAGAAACGACCCTTGTCGCCGGTTTCGGGGGTCACGAACAGCGCGGCGCAGTCATTCAGCGCCTTCCAGTCGGGCAGACCCGGGCAGGCCTCTTTGGTCCACATCGGATACCACCAGTCTTCGCGGGTGATGGCGGCGTGGGTCGTCACGTCATGAAGGCCACCCTTTTCCAATGCCGAGCGGAACGATGCGCCAAATGCGCCTTCCCAGACCTCAAGCTCGAGCGTGGCATCGCCAAGGCGAACAGCCTCATAGACCGCCTGACTGTCGGTCGAAACATACTCAACGGAGTTACCCATGGATTCGAACATCTGACCGACGACGTTCGACATCACGATCTGGCTTGACCAGTTGTGGGTTGGAATCATGATCGGGTCGGTAGAGTCTGCGGCCAAAGCGGGCGAGGCTGCGAGCGCAAGAGTTGCAGCGCTAAGAAGCAATCTGGTGGTTCTGTGCATCATTTTCGATCCCTGTTTCACGCCCACCCGGTAGGGCGGCGTCGTTTCATCGGAAAGTCGAGCGCTTTCCTGAGAGGAGAGATTATGAAGCATATGTGAACGTGTCAGACCCTCTGGATGAACAGACTGGAAAAAGATGTTACAAAATGTTAACTGTTCCGGGCGGGACCAAACTTGGGGACAAACCGAATGACGGTAATCGCCGCCCATATCGTGGTAATCGAAGATGATCCGGTCACGCGCACCGCGCTTGGGGGGTATCTTGAGACCTTTGGCTACCGTGTCACGACCTGCGCCGGTGCCGAAGCGGCTGAGAAGGTGCTGGCCCAGGAAAGCCCTGATCTGCTGATTGTCGATATCAATCTGACGGGCAAAGACGGGTTGGAAATCACTCGTGAGCAGCGCGCGCGGTCTGAGATCGGGATCATTCTGTTGTCGGGGCGAACCGATGATGTTGACCGCATAGTCGGGCTGGAGCTCGGGGCTGATGATTACGTCTGCAAGCCCTTCAATCGCCGTGAATTGTTGGCGCGGGTCAAGAACCTGTTACGGCGCACCGCGGCAATGCGCCAGTTGACTCGGCGCGTGGTACATTTCGCTGGCTTCAGTTTTGACACGGCGGCGCGCCATGTTGCGGGGCAGGACGGGCAGGACGTGCAACTGACGCGCGCCGAGTACGAGATGCTGCGCACCTTTGTGCTGAACCCGGGCATCGTTTTGTCGCGTGACCGGCTCTTGGCCAGCATAACGCACCGACAAAATGCCAGTGGCGGCACGCGGACAGTGGATGTGATGGTCAAGCGGCTGCGCGCCAAATTCGGCGATGATTCAAAGGTGCCGCGCATTTTTGGCACCTCGCATGGCGAAGGCTACGTGTTCACTGCGCAGCTATCCTGACACCGCTCTTGCCTTCGATGGTCACCTCGAGTGTCGCAAGCGCGCGGGCGAGATCGCGTTGGGCGTCAGCGCTCGCCGCGAGTACAGCATCGGCGTCATTGTGGCGATTTGCCGGGTCGCTGCGCGGTATTCCGGACAAAAGCTCGCTGAGACGCGGCAGGTGAAAATTGCCAACCGCGCCTTTCAACTGATGCGCACGCCGATCTATCTCATCTTGTCTGCCTGCGCGCAGTGCCGCGGCAAGGGCCAAGCTGTCAGGTGCCAAACGCTCGAGCATGAGATGCAGCAAGTCACGCGTTCGCTTAGGGCCGAGGTCGTGAAGAATATCGCGAATGGGCGTGGCGGCGATCGCCGCAGGAAAAAGCCGATCGAACGCAAGCGTAAGGGCTTCGGGCGCAAGGGGCTTCGAGATCACCTCATCCATTCCCGCCGCACGACAGGCCGCGACATCCTCGGGCTGGACATGCGCCGACACCCCGATGATCGGCAACGTGCGTGTCGGGGCCTGCAGTTGCCGAATAAGGCGGGTGGTTTCAACACCTGAAATGCCGGGCAGGTTCACATCCATCAACACCGCATCAAACCCGCTGCCGGGAATCAGGGCTAAGGCCTGCTCGCCTGACCCGACGATCTGGGCCGAATGGCCGAGTGCCTCGAGAAAGTCCTGCACGACCTGTTGATTAACGGGATGATCCTCGACCACCAGAATCGACAATGGCCTGCCCGTTGGCGAAGGCGCACGGGCCGCTGGCATGGCGGATGTACGGGCTTCTGCCAGAATGAAAGGCAGATCCAAAGTGAATGTAGCGCCCTCCCCAAGCGTGCTGTGCGCGGTCAAACGCCCGCCCATCAGGGCGGCCAGACGGCGCGAAATTGTCAGCCCCAAACCCGTGCCGCCATAGGTCCGCGAGGTCAGGCTGTCTTCTTGTTCAAAGGCCGCAAAGATGCGTTCCAGCGCTTCGGGGCGGATACCACGGCCCGTATCACTTACGCAAAAACGCACCCAAAGTGGATCGTCCGCCACCCCTGAACGGATTTCAACTGTGATGCGGACTTCGCCATGTTCTGTGAACTTCACCGCGTTGGACACAAGGTTGAACAAGATCTGCCGCAGCTTTCCCATATCTCCAGTGAGGGGAGGCACAGGATTTTGCGGCAGAGATATCCCCAGCTTGAGGCCCTTTTCTTCTGCCATAGGTGCCATCAAAAGTGCGATATCGCCCAAGGCTAAGGCAAGATCGAAGTCAACCACTTCGATCACGGCGCTGCCCTGTTCCAGCTTTGAATAGTCCAGGATACTGTTCAAAAGCCCCATCAGCCCCTTGCCCGATGCCACCGCAGCATCAAGCCGCGCCAGTTGCCCCTCGCTCAGCCCGCCACGGGGCAGGTTGCGCAGCATGCCCAGAACCCCATTCATTGGCGTGCGGATTTCATGGCTCATCATTGCGAGAAACTCAGACTTCGCGCGGTCGGCTGCCTCGGCGCGATCACGCGCCGCGTCATGTGCCACCACCTCGGCGCGCAACTGCGCGGTCTGCTCGTCGACCAGATCTTGCAATTCGCTACGATGGCGACGCAATTCCTCAAGATGGCGCTCGCGCTCCTCGGCAAAGCTGCGGTTTGCGATGGCCTGTTGCCGAAACACTTCGACTGCCGCTTCCATCTGCGACACCTCGTCGGTGCCGCTTGGGTGGATCTCGTCACCGGGCGCGCCTTTGGCCAGATCGGTCATGCGCATGGACAGCGCATCGAGCCGGCGAATAAGATTGCCGCGGACATAAAACCACAAGACCCCCATCGACAGCGCCAAGGCCAAAAGCGTCGAAAAGGCATAAAGCCGTTGGGTTGCCGAGATGGCCTGCTCGGCGGATTGGCCAGCGGTTACCGCATCGGCCTCGATCCGGTCTGCCAAGGCCGAAGCCGCCCCTTCAAGCGTAAGTGCTGCTTCCCGCAGTTCGGTTTCGGCGCTGGCGATCTGATCTGTAAGCGACAAGACGAGCGTTGCAGTTTCAAAAACTGTTGCCGTCTCTGGCGGGGCTGCCGAGCCCACTCCGATAATGCGCAACAGAACCCGGATCCGCTCTGCGCGGCGGGGGTCTTGGATCATCGAAAGGCGACGCGAGATGACCTTAAGGCGCGTTTCCAACTCAGCCTGCAGGGCGCGCAACTCACCCTCGTCGCGCACGCCCGCGACGCGGTTTAGCAATAGCCCAACCTCAGAGGCATGGGCCCTTAGTTCGAACATCAAGCCAAGCTGAAACAGATCCACCTCGATCAGCTTGTCCAACGTTTCAAGACGCTGCTGCGTTGCGGCTGGTGTAAAGATATCGCCATCATAAAGGCTTGAGATGACAGCCGATGCGCCGGATTCGGCATTGGCTACGAGAGTATCGGCGATTTCGGTCAACTCGATTGCAGCGGCAAGTCCAGCTGCTAGCTGGGCGTCACGCCGATCAATCAGGCTGATCCGCATCTTGACCTGTTGGTCAATTGAGGCCAGTGCATTTCGGACGGCGACCTCGGCGCCAAGGGCATTTGCAAGAGCGACATCCTGCACACCGCGATGACGCGCGAGCCGGTCGCGCAACGCATCTGCTTGAGCATAAAGGAAGGCCGAGCGCTCTTTGCGCTGGGCCTCATCTGTGACGGCGGCAAGTTCGGGAGCCATGGCCACGACGCGGCCGGTCTCTTCGACCACGCCCCGTACCTCAGAAATGGCCGGAATTGCCTCGGTGACAACGCGCGATTGGGTCCGCGCCACATCCTGCAATTCGAACCAGCCCAGTACGCCGGTTGCCGCAGGAAAGCCCGCGATCAACGCGATGGCAAGCAAGAGCCGCCCGCCAAGACTCGACTTGTAGCCAAATTTCCGCAAGGGTTTTCCGAAGCTTTGTGTCAAGCTTAAGCTATCACTGAATCTGGAGCTTGGAAGGGTTATGTCGATCAGACTGAGCGCTGCATTTGCTCTGGGCATAACGGGGCTCGCCTGCGGTGCGCTTTTTGCGGCGGAGCCACTGGAGCTTGAGGTCCGCTCAGTGCCCTTTGATGACACAAGCCCTGCCATAAAGACCAACTATATCCCGCTGCTGCATGCGAACAAACCCTGGCGGTTTTGCGTGCTTTACCCGCATCTTAAGGATGCCTACTGGTTGTCCGTCAATCATGGCATGGTGCAAGAGGCCAGCCGTCTGGGCGTCGGGTTTGATATCTTCGAGGCCGGCGGTTATCCGAACCTTGCGCGCCAGATCGAGCAGCTAAAGGGCTGCGCCAGTGACGAATTCGACGCGGTCATCCTTGGCACTGTGTCGTACGACGGGCTGACGCCTGTGGTTCAAGAGATCTCCCGCCTCAAACCGATCATCGCCGTTGTGAATGATATTGCCACCACCGGAATCACAGCCAAGGCCAGCGTGCCATGGACGGAGATGGGTGCGGCTGCTGGACGGTTCATCGCCCAGCGCCACCCGCCGGGCAGCCCCCCAGTTACCATTGCGTGGTTTCCCGGACCTAAAGGGGCGGGGTGGGTTTCCTTCGTGGAAGCTGGGTTTAAAGAGGCCATAGCCAACAGTTCTGGCGAAATCGTCATGACCCTTTTTGGCGATACTGGTCTTGAGCAGCAGGTGCTGCTTGTCGAAGAGGTGCTCGAGTCGATGCCGGACGTCGACTATCTGGTTGGCAGCGGTCCCATGGCCGAAGCTGCGGTGTCGATCTTGCGCGCGCGCGGCGCCAGCGATGACATTAAGGTCGTCTCGACCTATCTGAGCCATGCTGTCTATCGAGGCGTGAAACGTGGCCGTATCCTTGCAGCACCGACTGATTCACCCGTGGTTCAAGGGCGTTTGGCGATCGAAATGGCGGTGCGAGCACTGGAAGGCACTCTGGAAATCCAGCATGCCGGGCCTCCGATCTGGGTTGTCACCCCAGAAACCGCGACCCAAGAGGTGATCGACGGCTCGTTGGCCCCAGCCAGTTTTATTCCCGTGTTTTCTCTGCTTCCTCTTGCGCCTTAGGCCTTTACCAAGCAGCGGGTATTGGTAAATGACCTTTGATTAAGACTACCAAATCGTTCGGGTCACGTCCGCGGTTGACCAACCCTTCCCCTTTCCGCTGATTCCAGCCGGCCTCCAAGGCCCATCTACACCTGCTCTGCCCAAGTCCCTCCCACCAGAAAACACAAATCGCGTAGGCTGACCGTTGGAGCCTCCCGCCCGCAGTTCAGCCGCTTCAGCACCTTCGGGACCAGATAAGCCAACTGCAGCTGCCGGCTAACATGTCGCTCCGCCAGTCTAACAGCTTCGGCCAGTTCCTGAATGGTGGCGAACTCACCGGCATCCATGCGTCGCCGCCACGGTCATGCCGTTTCGACTCGGCGAAGAACGTGGAGATCTTGGATCTGATCCTCGCTGGGTCGGTAGTCGGCGGGCGGCAGAATCTTTGGCTGCCCGTTTTTTTGCGCACCTGCAGAGGAATCAGCATGCGGATCGTCTCGTCTCGTCTTGCTTGGTCGCTCTACGGCCTCCATCAGACCCAGTCCGACCTTCTCACGAGTGACACCCTCAGTGCCTTCGCGGCGAAGTTCGACCTCGATTCCGACGGTGGTGACGGTGATGCACTGCACCAGGAGCTGAATACTCCTGGCCTGTTCAGCCGAGAATAGGTGCGACCAGAAGGCCTCAAACTCGCGCAGGGATGCGATGGCATCGGCTTCAGAAGCTCCAAGGTTATCGCGCCTAGCAAACTTGCCGCGTCAGGCGTGATTCCGATCTGACCGCAGCAAAATTCGCGCGTTATATGTATAATCCAGTGAATGTGGTCGTCATCACACGCAGGACAGATCCAGCCAGCCAAATCGCGCGCGAGGTGCACTCACGAGGGGTTATCCAGCGCCTGTTCAGCTTGCTGCTTGCTCTGCAGACACCCGCAGCAATGGCATCATCAGCGCAAACAACTCGGCCTGCGAGCTGATGGTGCATTTGTCGTAAAGCTGGCGGCGGAAGACCTTGACGGTCTGCGGCGACAGGCCCAGTTGTAGGCCGATGGCAGGTGTCGAATGTCCGCGTAGGATCATCAGCGCCACTTCGGCCTGCCGTTGGCTCAGCCGGATCCCGTGGCGCTGTTGCAACGCCCCGATCACCTCGGCCGTGATGTCATCAGCCCCGCCGCCCGGAGCAAGCCCCGCCCAGTGCTGCTCGACCAAGGCGGTCAGGATCGGGGCCAGACGCTGTGCCAAGACGACTTCGGCCGCAGAGAACGCCCGCGCCGAGGTTGCATCGCGACCAAGGCAGATGTTCAGTGAAACATCAGGCTTTGGATAGGCGATGAACGTCAACTCATCCAGAAGCGTGGTCTGCTGGTAATACTCGGTGAAATACTGCGAGCGTTGAAATGCATCCGGCGCCACATCGCGCAGACGATAAACGCCCGCAGTAACACGCGCGCTGTGCAGCGCGTGATAGGGGTCCAGAAGATAAGCCCCTGCCAGATAGGTGTTTTCCAACTCGGAAAAAACCTGCGGGCTGTCGGACTGAAGGTAAAGCACCTGCGGCGGCCCTGAATCGCGGTAGGCCAGCATGATCAGGTTGTCAGGTGCCAGACAGCGTCGCAGCCAGTCATGCAGCACGCCTTCAAACTCCGCCCCGCCAAGGCGACGGATCACTTCGGCCAGCCGGGTTTCTGCGGCATTGAGCAGCGGGCGCATCATACCTCTTTGGGGGTATATACCCCCTTGTTGCAGAAAACTAACGTCAGACAGGATTCTGGGGGGTATGCGCAGGATGTCAACGGCGATCGAGATCAGATCTGCGGTAAAGCGCTATGGCACGACCACGGCGCTGCATTCCATCTCGCTTGAGATTGCCGATAACGAGTTCTTCACCCTGCTTGGCCCGTCAGGCTGTGGCAAGACCACGCTTTTGCGATGTATTGCGGGGTTTGAGGATTTGAACGACGGCGAGATTCGCCTGTTCGGGCGCGACATTGCCCGGCTTGATCCCAACCATCGCCCGGTCAACACCGTGTTTCAGCAATATGCGCTGTTTCCGCACATGACGGTGCTCGAGAACGTGGCCTTCGGGCTGAAGATGAAGGGGATGGGTCTGGCTGACCGCACGGCGCGGGCGGGCAAGATGCTGGAGATGGTGCATCTGTCGGCCTTTGCCGACCGCATGCCGGCGCAACTGTCTGGCGGCCAGCAGCAACGCGTGGCACTAGCCCGTGCGCTGGCCCCAGAACCCAAGGTTCTGTTGCTGGATGAACCGCTGTCAGCGCTGGACCTGAAGCTGCGCCAAGCGATGCGGGTAGAGTTGAAAATGCTGCAGGAACAGACCGGCATCACCTTTGTCTTTGTGACCCACGATCAGGAAGAGGCCCTGACGATGTCGGACCGAATCGCAGTCATGTCTCAGGGCCGGGTGCAGCAAGTGGGCACCGCGCGCGACATTTATGAGGTACCGGTCAACCGGTTTGTCGCTGATTTCATCGGCGAGACGAACCTTCTGGAGGTCACCGTTGACGCCGTCAGCGGCGCGGCGGCCAAGGTCACCCTGCCGGGTGGGCAAAAGATTACCTGCCCTGCCGCTCAGGGCGTCATGCCGGGTAAGCATCACTTGTCGATCCGACCCGAACGCATTTCGCTTGTGGCAAAGGGGGAACTGGATGCGGTGGTGGATCGCATTGTCTACCTGGGCACCGACCTGCAGATCCTGACGCATCTCACCACCGGCGAAGCGTTTCACATCCGCATCCAGAATTCGGCCCGGATTGCGCTGCCCGCCCCCGGCGACCGCGTTGCCTTGCAGATCGAGGAAGGCGCTGCGCGCCTATTGGCAGACTGATGGCGGGGATGGCCCCAGAGCCCGGCGCGGGCGGTGGCGGCAAGGCGGGCCTTGGCTATCGCCGTCTGATCGGCCCCCTTCTTGTGCCGACATGGGTGATGATCGGGATTTTCCTGGTGCTGCCCGTGCTGCTGATGGCGGTCTATTCCTTTTTGACAAAGGAATTCCGTGGCGGCGTGGTCTGGGATTTCACCTTGGCCGCTTATGACCAGTTCTTCCTCAACCGGGGCCTGTTTGGCGACGAACCGCCTGTCATTGAATGGACCTATATCACCATCTTCTGGCGGTCGATCTGGCAGGCGGCGGTGGCGACGCTGATCTGTTTGGCAGTGGGCTTTCCGACCGCGTGGTTCATTGCCACAAGGCCCCCGAAATCCCGCGCGATCTGGTTGTTTCTTGTCACGGTGCCCTATTGGGTGAACCTGTTGATCCGCACCGTCAGCCTAAAATTCCTGATCCGCGACAATGGTCCCTTGAACGAAAGCCTGATGGCGATCGGTCTGATTTCGGACCCGCTGCCTTTGGTGAACACCAATCTGGCGGTCCAACTGGGCCTGTTCTACAGCTATTTGCCCTTCATGGTGCTGCCGATCTATGCCGCGGTCGAGCGCTATAACTTCGCCCTCTCCGAGGCGGCTGCCGATCTTTACGCCAGCCGCTGGGTCACCCTGCGCGAGATTGTGTTGCCCGTTGTCAAACCCGGGATCATCGCGGGGTGCATCCTTGTCTTTGTGCCGTCGCTTGGGGCCTTTTTGGCACCCGATCTTTTGGGCGGGGCCAAGACGTTTATGATCGGATCGCTGATCGACGAACAGTTTCGCGGGTCGCAAGGCAACTGGCCCTTCGGGGCCGCCGCCGCCATGATCTTGATGACGCTCGTGCTGATCGTCCTCATGATCTACGCCCGTGCGCAGACGAAGGCGGAGGCGCGATGAAAGGCGTGCGCCATTATCCGGGGTTTCTGGCCATGGCGGTGGCCTGTCTGGCTATTCTTTACGTCCCGCTGATTGTGGTGATGGTCTACAGCTTTAACGATTCCACCTCGATCACCACATGGGGCGGGTTTTCGTGGCGCTGGTATGCCGATGTCTTCACCGGCCCCGAGGCGCCCCGCTTCAAGGCGGCAGCGTGGAATTCAATCACCATCGCGGTGCTTGCGGCATCCGCCGCCACGACGATCGCGGTGGCCGCCAGCCTTGTCATGATCCGGGGCGGGCGGTTCCGGGGGAAATCGGCGACCTTCGCGCTGATCAACCTGCCGCTTATGGTGCCCGAGATTGTCACAGCGGTTGCGACACTAATCTTTTTCTCGGCCATTGGGCTGGTCACGGGCTATGTGACCATCCTCATCGCCCATATCGTCTTTTGCATCCCCTTTGCCTATCTGCCCATCGCCGCCCGCTTGCAGGGGATTGAGGACAGCTTTGAACAGGCGGCCCGTGATCTTTATGCCACCCAGTGGCAAGCGTTTCGGCTGGTCTTGTTGCCGCTGATGCTGCCGGGGGTGGTGTCGGGCTTTCTTCTGGCCTTCATCATCTCGCTGGATGATTTCATCATCACCAATTTCGTCAAAGGCGCGGGGATGGAGACCCTGCCCACCGCGATCTTTGGCTCAATCAAACAAGGCATCAAACCCAACATCATGGCAATTTCGACCATGATGCTGGCGGTTTCGATTCTGTTCGTCACGCTGTCCTACTTCGTCAACCGCATCGGTCAAAGAACCCGATCCTGAACCTAATGGGAGTTTACCATGAAGAAGCTTCTTTCCACCGCCACCGCCTTTGCCCTTTTGGCGGGCGGGGCCAATGCCGAGGGCTCGCTCTCGGTTTACCACTGGTTTGAGTATATTCCGCAGGAGTTGGTGGACAAGTTCACCGCCGAAACCGGCATCGCGGTGACCATCGACACCTATGATAGCAACGAATCCATGCTGGCCGCGCTGAAAGCGGGCAAGCTTGGTCAGTATGACGTGGCCGTGCCGGGCGATTACATGGTTGAGATCATGGCCAAGGAGGGGCTGCTCGACAGCTTCGCGCCCGCAGACCTGCCGAACTTTGGCAATATCGCCCCGGAATGGGTGGATGTGCCCTTCGATCCCGGTCGCAAATCGTCGATCCCGTATCAGTGGGGCTCGACCGCGTTTTCGGTCAACCGCGATGTCTATACCGGCGATATCAACACGCTGGCCATGATCTTTGATCCGCCGGCCGAGTTGCAGGGTAAGATCAACGTGCTGGACAGCCAAGGCGAAGTGCTGGCGCTGGGGTCGATCTATCTTGGCATCCCGCAATGTTCGACCGACAAAGAGCAGCTCAAGGCGCTGAACGATATGCTCATCAACGCCAAGCAGCATTGGGCCTCCTTCGGGTCTGACACGGCCAAGGATGTGCTGGTGTCGGGCGATGCGGCAGCCGGGATGATCTACAACGGCTTTTCAGCCAAGGCCCGCGCTGAGGGGGCGAATGTCGAGTACGCCTATCCCAAGGAAGGTTTCGTCGTATGGATGGACAACGTAGTCCTGCTGAAAGACGCGCCCAACCGTGACAACGCGCTGAAGTTCATGAACTTCCTCTTGGACCCAGAAAACTCCGCCGCGGTAACCAACTATGCCGCCTATACATCGGGCGTCACGGGGGTGGAGCCGTTCCTGGACGAGGCGATCAAGTCCAGCCCAGAAAACAACCCGCCGGCAGACGCGCCGAAGGGCAGCTTCATTCAAGTCTGCGACCAAGAGACCCAGACCTTCTATGACGCGATCTGGACCAATCTGAAAAAGTAACCTGATAGGGCCGGGACACCCCGGCCCTTCCCCCCGATCGGAGGCTCAATGTCCCTCAACATCGCGCTTTGGCAAGGCCCCTCGCCTGAGGGGTCCGACGACCGCGCCTTTGCCACCCTTGAGGCCGCGCTGACGGCTGCGGCAGCCATGGGGGCGGTGACACTTGTCGCGCCCGAGGTCTTTTTTCCCGGCTATAACCAACCCGACATCCCGGCCAAGGCGCAAGCCCGGGGCGGGCCGTGGCATCAGCGGCTGGTGGCTATGGCGCTGGCGCATGGCTGCGGCGTCGTCATTGGCTATGCCGAACGCGATGGCGATACGATCTACAACTCTGCCGTGGCCTTTGATGAGCAGGGCCAAGAAATCAGCCATTACCGCAAGGTCCAGCTTTTTGGCCCACGCGAAAAGTCGATCTACGCGCCGGGCGATGCGGTTTCGACCTTTGACTTGCGCGGCGTCCGAACGGCCATGCTCATCTGCTATGACGTGGAATTCGCGCCCTTGGTGCACAAGCTGGCCGAGGCGGGGGCAGCGCTTGTGCTGGTGCCCACCGCCAACCCTGAACCGAACACCCATGTCAGCCGTCTGGTGGTGCCGACCCATGCGATCAACCACTCGCTGACCATCGCCTATGCCAAGTACTGTGGAACCGAGGGCGATATCACCTATTGCGGTGCCTCGGTGATTGCGGCGCCCGATGCCAGCATTCTGGCCGCCGCAGGCCCCGGCCCAACTCTGCTGGTGACCGACATCGATCGCGTGCCCGACCCCGCGCTGATGCAGACCCAGCTTCAAGACCACAGACCAGTTTAAGAAGGCCACCATGCCAAAAGACACCCGCGACAGCCGCTATGATGTTCTGTTTGAACCCGTCCACATCGGGCCAAAACTGGCCAAGAACCGGTTCTATCAGGTGCCGCACTGCAATGGCGGTGGCTATCGTGACCCTTCAGCCGTGGTGGAAATGCGCCGGACCAAGGCCGAAGGTGGCTGGGGGGTGATCTTTACCGAACAGACCGAGATTCACCCCACCTCGGAAATCACCCCCTTCATCGAACAGCATCTGTGGGATGACCGCGACATTCCCGCGCTGGCGCGGATGGCCGAGGCGATGAAATCGCACGGGGCGCTTGCTGGCATTCAGTTGGCCTATTCCGGCATCAACGGACCGAACCTTTACTCGCGCGAAGTTCCTCTTGCGGTCTCAGGCGGTCCGATCCTGACCTTCACCTCGGACCCAGTGCAGGCCCGCACCATGGACCGCGAGGATATCCGAGACCTGCGCCGCTGGTTCCGCAATGCCTTTCGCCGCAGCCAGACCGCAGGTTTTGATCTGATCTGTCTTTATGGCGCGCATGGCTTTGGAATCTTGCAGCATTTCCTCTCGCGCAACACCAACCACCGGACCGACGAATACGGCGGCAGCCTTGAAAACCGCGCTCGGTTTCTGCGCGAGATTGTCGAGGAAGCCCGCGAGGAAACGAAGGGTGAGTTGGCCATCTCTCTACGCCTTTCGCTGCATGAGGCGGGTGAGATGGGTTTTTCCAATGCTGAGTTGCGCGATTTCATTGAAATGCATGGCGAGCTGCCCGACATCTGGGATCTGGCGCAGGGCACATGGGAGGCCTGTTCGGGCACGTCGCGGTTCAAGCCCGAGGGCGCGCAGGAAGATCTGGTCAAGGGCATCAAGGCGCTGACGTCGAAGCCCATTGTGGGCGTGGGCCGCTTCACCAGCGCCGATGCGATGGTGCGGCAGATCCGGACAGGCGTCCTTGATTTCATTGGCGCGGCCCGCCCGTCGATTGCCGATCCGTTCCTGCCGAAAAAGATCGAAGAGGGGCGGTTTGACGACATCCGCGAATGTATTGGCTGCAATATCTGCGTGTCGGGGGACATGACCCAAGGCATCAGCCGCTGCACCCAGAACACCGCCTTCATGGAAGAATGGCGCAAGGGCTGGCACCCGGAACGGATGCACCCCAAGGGCAAGTCGGAAAGCGTCCTGGTCGTGGGCGCTGGACCAGCGGGGTTGGAGGCGGCGCATATCCTTGGCAAGCGCGGCTATCAGGTGACGCTGGCCGAGGCCACCACCACACTTGGCGGCCGCGCTGCGCGCGAACGCGCCCTGCCGGGGCTTTCTGCATGGGGCCGCGTTGCCGATTACCGCGCCGGGCAGATCGCACCGATGGCCAATGTTCAGACCTATCTCGACAGCCGTATGACCGCCGAGGATATCTTGAGCTTTGGCGTCGAGCATGTTGCCATTGCCACCGGCTGCCAGTGGCGGCGCGATGCGGTCGCGCGGTTGCATCTGCACCCTATCCCGACCGATCCGGCGATGCCCATCTTTACCCCCGACGACCTAATGTCAGGGGCAGGCCCGATGGGCGGTACGGTCCTGCTTTATGATGACGATCATTTCTACATGGGCAGCGTTCTTGCCGAACTCCTTGTCGCCCGGGGCTGTACCGTCCATTTCGTCACCCCTGCCGTGAAGGTTGCGGAGTGGACCGACAATACGCTGGAGCAATCCACCATCCAGCGCCGCCTGGCCGAGATTGGCGTGCACATCCACCTTTCCCACGCGCCGGAGACTGTTCACTCGGGCGCGGTTGATCTTAGCTGCACGTGGAGCGGGCGGAGCACCCAGATCACCTGTGATTCCGTTGTCATGGTGACCTCGCGCACCCCGAACGACAGTCTTTTTCACCAACTTAAAGGGCAGGATTGGCAGGGCTCTGGGATCGCCTCGCTCAAGCTTATTGGCGACGCCGCCGCCCCCGGCCCCATCGCATGGGCAACCTATGCAGGTCGGCGCTATGCCGAAGAGCTTGACGCGCCGGATCATGGCGATGCCCTGAGCTTCCGCCGTGAAATCGCCGATCTGCAACCCGGCCCGTCGCTTTTGCCCTAATTGCTACTTCTCTCGAAGAAGCCGGCCATGACCTTCGACTTTGCGTTAGGCTCCAGACATCGAAAAAACTACCGTGGAGAATGGCTCGTGTAGGCGCTTTGCGGTTGGGGTGGAGTGCCCCCACTGAAGTCGCCCACCAACAGGGATAACATGATCCCGTTTCAGGAGGACTAGAAATGGCTGGAAAGAGAGCCAAACCTGCAGATGTCATGTCGATACTGTCATGCGGTTTGTTGACAGCGGCAAACAACAGGCGCGGTTGGTCTGTGGTGGCGAGCGATTTACGCCGTCGGGCTCGGACGCCTGCGTCCAACCAACTATCTTTGCTGATGTCCCGCAGGATGCCCGTGTAGTGCGCGAAGAAATCGTTGGCCCAGTATTGACTATCCAGACCTTTGAGAGGCAGGCCGAGGCTGTCGCGATGGTCAATGACAGCACCTAAGGCCTTGCCGCATCGGTCTGGACGTGTGACCTGTCGCCGACTTGGCGGGTGTAGGACGTCCTGAACGCGAGCTCAGTATCCGTCAACAATGTTGACGCGCTGTCGGCCATGACGCCATTTGGTGGAACAAAGCAATCGGGTTTCGGGCGCGACCTGTCGCTTTACTCCTTCGGCAAGTACACTACCCTGAAAACTAGTTGGATCAAGATCTGACGGGCCTCTGCCCAGCAGGTTCGTCTTGCGGGGGATTTATGCAATCACGGTTCACTTTGCGGCAGTTGCAGTATCTTGTCGCTGTTAGCCGCCTTGGGTCGATCGTTGCGGCAGCAGACCATTTGTCGGTTTCGCCATCTTCGGTCTCGAGCTCCATCACTCAGTTGGAGGCAGAACTTGGTTTGGCCTTGTTTGTGCGCAAACACGCTTCTGGCATGGCTACCACGCAGGCCGGCCAGCAGTTGACACAGGCGGCGTACCGGGCGCTTGAAAGTGCCAAGGCGGTGTCTGAGCTCGCCAATTTGCTGCGTAGTACGGTGCAGGGCGAGCTAAATGTTGGGTGCCTTCTGACTTTTGCCCAGATCGTCCTGCCCCGGCTGCGTCGAGCCTATACTGAAACCTACCCCGATGTCCGGTTCCGTCAGTTTCAGCTGCATCAGGCTGGATTGATCGACGGGCTGCGGGATGCCTCGCTTGACGTGGCACTGACCTATGATCTGGCGATCCCTACCGATATGGAATTTGTCGAACTAGCGGTCTTGCCACCGTTTGCGATCTTGCCGGAAAATCACCCACTGGCCCTGCGCGACAGTATTACCATCAACGAACTGGCGGACAGCCCGCTGGTGCTTCTTGATCTGCCGCTAAGCTCAGCGTATTTTCTGTCGCTGTTCGAACAGGCCGGGTTTCGCCCGAATGTGGTTGAGCGTACACAGGATATGGCCGTGGTCCACTCTCTTGTCGGCAATGGTTTCGGGTTTTCCATTGCGAATACCCGCCCTGATTTCAGTACAGCGCCCGATGGTAAGCCGCTGCGGTTCGTGCCGCTGGAGGACAATCTCAAGCCGATGCGGATGGGCCTGCTTTGCCCCACCTGGGGATTCCAGCCACCGACCATTCGCGCCTTTTCTGATGTATGTACAGCGCTTCTGGACAACGCCGCAATAGCGGGCATTACCGTCAAGCGAAGGACAACCTAGGCTATTTGATTTCAATCGATAAAGATGCAGCAATGTCAGTGACTGGGCCATGCTCGTGTAGTTATCTGACTTCTGCCCCTGCCCGAGAGGCCTGCCCTTCCGCGATCCGCTCTACGATATGCCGTTCGAACCGATTAAGATCGGCCCGCTGACTGCCAAGAACCGATTCTATCAGCAGCCACATTGCAACGGCGGCGGCTTTCCTGACCCGTCGACGGTGGCCATGCGCGAGATCAAGGCCTGGACTGTCGTTTGAGTTTATTGGAAGTGCTGCCTTCAGATTTTTCAAGATTAGCCATGATAGTGGAGCGCTTCAGTGGGGGAACTCCAGTCGGCGGCCTTATCGTCCACATGCACCGTCATGCGAGCAAGGTAGCGCAATCCTACAGGAAACGCGTGGCCATGTTCGTGTAGCAGCACTCGCAGGGCGTTTACATCAGCAATCCGCTGATGAACCAGCCGCTCTCGGCCGCGGAACACCGCTGCGTGCGACTGCTGGTCAATCGTGCTGGGTTCAACGAAGTGTATCTCGGCTTGGCGTGCTGCGATCACAATCGCCTCTGCATAAGCCGCATGCTTTTTTTGGCGCTTCACGAACGGGTACACGTATTGCGGCGCGATCAGTTTCAACTTGTGCCCAAGCGATTCCAGTACCCGCGACCAGTAATATGCGCCGCCACAGGCCTCGAAAATGGTCAAGCAAGGAACCTGCTGGGCCATGAATATCGTAAACTGCTGTCACGTAAGCTTCTTTCGGAACTGTATTTCCTCCGTTCGCAGGGTCTCGTGAAGCCGGAAAACATGCTTTGCCAGATCAACTCCGATCATCATATCGTCCATCTCGCCATCTTCTCCGTTGTGTGGCCTTGAACGCTACAATCTTGGCACATTGCCATGACGTCAGGGGCGGGCGGCAACCACTCCATCGACACTGGCGCGGCGGCTCTACTGGGCAGCCTGCCCGCCGACGAATTTCTGCTCGCAGATCGGGGATACGACGCAGACTGGTTCCGAGATGCGTTCCAAGACAAGGGGATAGGCCCATGCATCCCGGGCAGGAAGTCTCGCGGTAAGCGGGTCCGCTATGACAAGCGCCGCTACAAACGGCCTAACCGCATCGAGATCATGTTTGAAAGGCCTAAAGACTAGCGCCGCCTCGCTACCCGCTATGACAGATGTTCGAAGATCTACCTCTCCGCAGTAGCAATCGCCGCAATCGTCATGTTCTGGCTTTGACCATCAATGAGCCAGGAGCCTAAAGCGCCCCATGCACTAATTTACCACCAAAAAGCGTTGCTTCAGGCTGGACGCTGGCAATCTCTTTGGGGCTCAACTTCTCCAAGGGGCGCTCCAGCACGATCAGATCGGCCAAAGCCCCTACCGTCAGACACCCCGTCTGCCCTTCTAGCCCTAGCGCCCTTGCCCCGTTGCGAGTGAACAATGGCAGCGCCTGATCTAAGGTGATCGCCTCATCCGTCGCGACTGCCCCGGGATATGTGCCGGTCAGATCAGCGCGGGACAGCATCCCGGCAAGCCCGGTCCAAGGGTTGGCATCCAAAGCCGCCGCCGGCCAGTCCGAGCCGTAAATCACTTCGGCCCCTGCCGCCAGAAGGCTGCGGATCGGATGGCATGTGTCCACCCGCGCATCGCCCAAGACCTGCCGTTGGCTTGCGGTCACCGGGTTTGGCATCCACAGCTTTGGCGACACCTCGGCCACCGCGTCCAAGGCCGCAAACCGCGCCAGATCGGCGGGCGCGATGAAATTGGCATGCGCGATCTCGTGGCGCAGGCCCGAAGGCCCATTGGTCGCCCGGGCTGCGGCGATGGCGTCCAGCCCTGCACGCACCGCCCGGTCGCCCACCGCATGCATCTTCACCACATAGCCTGCCAGGTCCAACGCGATGAGTTCTGCCGCCAGCCGATCGGGCTTGATCAAGAGCATTGCCTCGGGGTCATGGGCGGCGGGGTCTTGACCGGGGTAGGGGGCAAGAAACGCGGCTGTGCGGGCAATCGGCACGCCATCAAGGAAGAGCTTGGCATAGCCCGTTTGCAGATGCGGGCTTTGATGCGCCGCGCGCAGGGCGGCCAAGGTTTCCATCGGCACCCAATCTTCCGAAAAGGGCGAAAACCGCGTCAAATGAGTGCCAACGTGCAGGTTTAACGCCCCCGCATGGTCGGCTTTGGCATAGGCGGCAAGCTCCGGCTCAAAAGCCATGGGTTCTTTGAACCCAGTGATCCCCAGCCCATGAAACACCGCCGAAAGATGCGCCACCGCTTGATCCAGCTGCGCCGCGCTCGGCTCCAAGAGCCCCTGCACCAAGGCACCCGCCGCCTCAATCAGAATCCCAGTTGGCGCGCCCGTCGCATCGCGCTCAATCACGCCACCCACAGGGTCTGGTGTGTCATGGGTAATCCTCGCGCGGCGCAGCGCGGCCGAGTTTAGCCACAGATTATGCTGCGAGACATCCTTGATCGCCACCGGATGATTGGGGGCTATACGGTCCAGCATCTCGGCTGGGCGGGGGCCAAAGCTGGGCCGATCAATAGGCCGCCACGGTCCCGCAATGATCCATGTGCCCAAGGGCACTTTGGCCGCTCGTGTGACGACACCGTCCAAGACGGCGCTTAAGGGCGCACCCAGCCCCGGAAACACCTCAAAGAGATCGCGGCACGCGCCCCAGAGCCCGTGGGTATGGCTGTCGATCAGCCCCGGCATGACTGCGCGCCCGCCCAAAGCCACCACCCGCGTGCCCGGCCCTGCAAGCGCCACCACCTCATCACCGCCCAGCGCGACAATTCGGCCTGCTGCGATCGCCAACGCTGTCGCATCGGGTCGTGCTCGATCCATCGTGCAAACCCGCCCACCCGTTAGGATCAGATCGGCCGCCTTGCCCTGTGCCCTTACTCCAAATCCGGCATCACGCGCGGCAGATCCGGCAGCCCCTCGGCCACCTCGCGCAGGCGCACCAGCATTTCGACCAGCTGGGCGAGTTCTTCGCGGCCATAGACCTCTTCGATGTCGCGGTAGACCGCTTCGGAAATCACTGCGATCCGGTCAAATAGCCGCCGCCCCTCGGCCGTCAGCGTCAAAACCCGCCGCCGCGCGTCCGGCCCGGCGACCGTCTCGATCAACCTGCGCTCTTGCAGTCCGTTCAAGAGCCGCGACACCGAGGGCTGCATTAAGACGCAGCGCTTGGCCAGCGTCGCCACATCCATCGGCTCTCCTGCCGCCAAGGCGCGGATCACGCGCCACTGCGGCTGGGTCAGCCCGACCGCATCGGTGTGGGGCTTGAACTTGTGCGCTGTGGCTTGGCGGGCGCGCAACAGCGCGATGGGCAGCGAGGATTCAAACCCGCGCATCGGCGCTGCTGGGGTGTGCTTTTGCGGGCGTCCACCGTCGTTCATTGCCTGCCTCACGTCGCTTGACTGCATAACACGTTATTGTTTAACCTGTTATGCAATACAAGAGCAAGCGGAACGTTCCGCATATCAGGGAGATGGACATGCGCATGATGAAGGCCGGGCTTTTCGTAGCCCTCATGGCCGGGGCAAGCCCGGCGATTTCTGAAACGACCATCGTTTTCAACAACTTCCTCGCCCCGAACGACAGCCTCTGGACCGATGTCATGAAGCCGTGGATCGGCGATATCGAAGCGGCAACCGAAGGTCGGGTGAAATTCACCGTCCCCGATTCGTCACTGGCCCCGCCGCCCGAACTCCTCAACTCGGTGCAGCAAGGCGTGATGGACGGGGCGTTTTCGATGGTTGGTTTTGCCCGCGAAACCAACCCGGAACTGCAAATGCCGCTTTTGCCGATGACCTATTTCGGTGACAAGGAAACTTCGGTCGCGCTGTGGCGCACCTATGAGCAATTCTTCAAAGGCAAGAACGCGCTGAAGGATGTCGAACTCCTTGGCCTCGTTACTACGCCTGCGAACAGCCTGATTTCCATGGATGCGGCCAAACCGATCGATAGCATGGCCGCCATGGCCGGGTTGAAAATGTGGTCACCGCCCGGCCTTCCGGCCGAAGCGCTGACGGCAGCAGGAGCCGTGGTTTCGCCGGGACCAGCGGTGCGGATGCACGAGGTGATTTCGGGTGGTGTCGTCGACAGCTTCTGCTGCATCAACTTTGAATCGCTCGAAGTGTTCGGCGTGATCGATTTCGCCAAAGCCACGACCGAGGTTCCCGGCCATATGTTCGCCCCGGCCTTCGCGGTCTATGTCCGCTCCGATGTCTGGGCCTCGATCAGCCCGGAAGATCAAGAGAAGATCCGCGCCATCTCGGGTGAGGCTTTGGCCGCCCGTGCCGCTGGCGGGGATGAGAAAGAAGCCGCCGCACGCGAGCGTACGATTGCTTCGGGCAAGACCATTACGCCAGCATCTGATGCCTTCGTGGCTGAGTTGACCGCTGCTTTTGCTCCGGTCAAGGACGCTTGGATTGCCTCGGTCGCCCCCATGGGCATCGACGGCAAAGCCGCCTTGGACTTCTACATCGCCGAGCAAGCCAAAATCGCTGCGGGTAACTGACAAATGGCGCGACTGTGGTGGGGCATCGAACGAGGGCTAGAAGCTGTTATTGCCCTCTGCCTTCTGGCCATGGTCGCGCTGACCGTTTTTGACGTTGCTGGGCGCTATTTCTTCAACATGCCCCTTTCGGGCGGCTATGAGATATCCGAGATCCTGATGGGATTGACGGTATTTGCCGCCCTACCTTTGGCCTCACGCGCTGAAAACCATCTGGCCATTGGACTTTTGACCGACCGGTTGACAGGCAACGCGCGGCGCTGGCACCGCATTATGATCCTCATGATCTCTACTGCGGGCCTTGGCTATATCGGCTGGCGGATGACGGTGCAGGCCGGGATCATGTTTTCCTCCATGGCCTCGACCGGGTCGCTCCGGCTGCCGCTTTGGCCGGTGGCCGGGGCGATGGCCGCGCTCGCGTGGCTTTCCTGTCTCGTCACAGCGGTGCTTCTGGCCCGCGCGCTTGTCGGGCTTGATCGTGACGCTCATGCTGCGAAAGGGTCCTTGGAATGACCATCTCGCTCATTGGCTTTGCCGTCATGCTGGTCTTGATCTTTGCCGGCGTGCCCCTGGGCTTTGCTTTGATGTTTGTCGGCCTCGTCGGCTTTGCCTATGTGCGCGCCGACATGGTAGGCCAAGCCCTTATTTCATGGGGCGAGGCGGGGTTGGAGTTCAACTTCCGCGCCATCAACGGCGCTTTGGTGATGACCGGTCAGCAGATGTATGATCAGGTCACGCTTTATAGCTTCACCGTCATTCCGCTTTTTATCCTGATGGGTGCGCTAATCAACCGCGCCAATCTGGCACATGAGCTTTACGACGCCGCCAATGGCTTTGTTGGCCACTTTAAGGGCGGCCTTGCTATGGGCACCGTGGTGGCCTGCGGCGGCTTTGGCGCGGTCTGCGGTTCGTCCTTGGCCGTCGCCGCCACGATGAGCCGCGTCGCGATGCCCTCGATGCGGCGGTACAAATATAATGACGGGCTCTCGGCTGGGGCGATTGCTGCAGGGGGGACGCTGGGCATCATGATCCCACCTTCTGTGCCGATGGTGATCTACGGGATCCTTGCGGAAACCGACATTGCGAAACTGTTCATCGCGGGCATCTTGCCTGGTATCCTTCTCATGGCGCTGTTTTCCGCCGCCATTGCCTGGACCACATGGCGCCACCCCGAGCAGGGCCCGCCCGCCGCCCGCACGCCATGGCCGCAGCGCCTGCGCCTTTTGGCACGGGTCTGGGGCGTGGTCCTGATTTTCCTCATCATCATCGGCGGCATCTATGGCGGGCTTTTCACACCGACCGAGGCTGCAGGCGTCGGCGTCGCCGCTGCTGGGGCCTTTGCCCTTGCCCGGCGCAAGCTGACATGGCGAACCCTATGGGAAAGCCTCATTGAGACTGGCGTCACCACCGGCATGATCTTTGTCATCTCCTTTGGCGCGGTGATCTTTGCCAATTTCGTCAACCTTGCAGGGTTCACGGGGGGAATTTCTAACTGGTTGATTGGGCTAGAAATCTCGCCCATGGGCGTCGTCATTGCCATTTGCCTGATCTATCTCGTCATGGGCTGCATCTTTGACAGCCTGTCGATGCTGATCCTGACCATCCCGATTTTTGCGGCCATCCTCAAACCGATGGGCGTTGATATGATTTGGTTTGGCATCATCGCCGTCATCACGGTGGAACTGGGCCTGATCACCCCACCCGTCGGCCTGAATGTCTTTGTGGTCAAGGCGACCATCGGGGACATTTCCCTCAGTACGGCGTTCAAGGGCGTTTGGCCCTTTGTGACGGCGATGCTGATCGGGCTTGTCTTGATCTTGATTTTCCCGCAAATCGCCACCTTTCTGCCCAGCCTGATGAGCCGATGATGCCCCAGATCAAGAACATCCTCTTTGTAATGTATGACCAGTTGCGCCACGACTACATGTCCTGCGCCGGTCACCCCACGATGAAGACCCCGAACTTTGATCGTCTGGCCGCACGCGGCGTCCGTTTTAGCCGCGCCTATGTGCAGTCACCGATCTGCGGTGCCAGCCGGATGTGCTTTTACACCGGCCGCTACGTCCATTCCCACGGAGCGGCCTGGAACAACTTCCCGCTCAAAGTGGGCGAGATGACGCTGGGCGATCATCTGCGCCAATTGGGGGTGGAGAGCTGGCTGATCGGCAAAACCCATATGCGCGCCGACGCCGAAGGCATGGCCCGCCTTGGCCTTGCCCCCGACAGCGTCATTGGCGCGCGCGTTGCCGATTGCGGCTTTGACGTGCATGTGCGCGACGATGGACTGAACGCCGAAGGCCCTGAGGGCTTCTACGACGAAAAACGCTCGCCCTATAACGAATGGCTCAAGACCCAAGGCTACCCCGGGCACAACCCTTGGCACGCGCATGCCAATTCCGGCATTGATGCCAAAGGCGACATCGCCTCGGGATGGCTTTTGCAAAACGCGGTCGAACCGGCCAACATCGCCGAGCAAGACAGCGAAACCCCCTGGCTCACCCGGGAGGCGATGGGCTTTATCGCCCAACCCCATGCTGCCCCATGGCTGTGCCACCTGAGCTATATCAAGCCCCACTGGCCCTATATCGTGCCCGCCCCTTGGCATAACCTTTATGGCCCTGCCGACGTGGCCCCCGCTACCCGACACCTGCGCGAACGCGACGACCCGCACCCGGTCTTCAAGGCCTTCATGTCTAATCAACCCGGCCAAGCCTTCTCGCGCGATGAGGTGCGTGAGGCGGTGATCCCGGCCTATATGGGCCTTGTCGCCCAATGCGACGCCGAGTTTGGCAAGCTTCTGGACTTTTTGGAGTCCAGTGGCCGCATGGCCGACACGATGATCGTCGTCACCTCTGACCACGGCGATTATCTGGGCGATCACTGGATGGGCGAGAAGGACCTCTTCCACGACCCCTCGGTCCGCATCCCTCTCATCATCTATGATCCGCGCAATCAGGCCAATGCCACCCGCGGCACCATCTGCGAATCACTGGTGGAATCAATCGACCTTGCCCCCACCTTTGTCGAGGCGATGGGCGGCACCCCCGCCGACCACATCCTCGAAGGCCGCGCGCTCACGCCCTGGCTTCATGGTCAAACCCCCGACTGGCGCGGCGCGGTGTTTTCCGAATACGACTACTCTGCCATGGCCCTCGCAGGCCCGGGCTATCTTGATGTCTCGCCCGAAGACGCACGGCTCTTTATGGTGTTTGATGGCCGCTGGAAACTCATCCACGCCGAAGGCGGCTTCCGTCCGATGCTCTTTGACGTTGCGACCGACCCCGACGAATTCGACGACCTCGGCGCCAACCCCGCCTCTGGGCCGGAAATCGCCCGCCTCATGGGGCTGTTGAACGATTGGGCCCGCCGCCCGGCGCAACGCACCACCATCTCCAAAGCCGAGATTACGGGTATGCGCGGCAAATCACGCCGCTACGGCATCATCATCGGTGCGGTCACGCCCGATGAGCTTGCCCCTGACCTGCGAGCCAAGATCACCGGAAAACCCGCAAAAGACTACAGATAAACCCGCGGGCTTACCCAAAGATTTGCGCCTTGCGAAATACTCTCGGATGCAAAACAGACACCATTCTATCTGATTGTTAGTTAGCTAGCAACTTTGTCTATCTGCGGGGCAGAAGCTGCCATGGGATGCCAGCTTTGACGATCGCGTTGGCGATTGTGACCAGCCTTTGTGCGATTGCGATGATGACGAGTTTGTGGGGCTTTCCGCGTTCTTTCAGACGTTTTGCGACCGGTTTGAGAACTGGGTTATGGCAAGCAGCAGCGAGCGCTGCTTGGAACAACACATGTCGCCGTGATCGTCGCCGGCCCGCTATCGTTCTTCTGCCTCGCATTGCCCCGCTGTCATGAGGTACCGGCGCCCGGCCGGTCATGGCAGCGACTTCTCCTGACGTCATTCGTCCTATTTCGGGTAGTTCAGCGATCAACATCGCTGCGGAGACCGGCCCAATTCCTGGGATTGATCGAAGCAGGTTCGCCTTGGTGGCAAGGGTTTCCACTTTTGCGATAACCTTCTCGATCCGTCGTTCGATGTCATGGATCTGAGTATCGAGAACTTCTTGGAGATCATCATCCATGGTCTAGACGTCGGCAGAAACACCTTGCTTCCTGCGTGCGCTGATCTGGGCTTGGAGCCGCTTTCGCTTATCAACCAGTTGCCCCCTCTGAGTCGTCAAGGTTCGGATAACACGTAATTTCTCACCTGGAAGTTCTCGTCCGGCCTCTGGTCTGAATGCCATGAGCCGGGCGATGAGTTCGGCATCGATCCGATCGGTTCGCGCCAGTGTGCCCCGGGAAAGCGCGAACGCTTTGATTTGTGCCCGAGACAAATGGAAAGCAATGACCTGTGCATCAACAAGTTCTGTCCAGAGCACCCATTCATGGCCGCCCGTAGCCTCAAACCCCACCTTCACTGGGCCGGATAGCTGCTGGATCATCTTGACCAATGCACTGTGGCCTTCTGGATTGTTCAGATGCCGGAACCGCTTTTGGCTAGGAAGACAGAACACGTCCAGCCAGTCGCGCGATACATCTATCCCAAGGATGGTTATCTTAGATATCATGTTACTCTCTCTTCCTTATGCTTCGCGAGCCCACAAAATGGGCGGCCGTCAACTGTTCGAGACGGTGAGGAGAGGCGGGATCAGCCTGCTAGAAAACGTGGTCAGGCCACAAGATGTTCAGCGCTGTGTCCAACCCCGTCGCCGATCCTGGCCGGGAGCGGCGACGGGGTATCTATAGCAGGGCCGAGACACATAAGGTGTTTAGTTCCGGCACAGGGTGGTATCAGAGGAACTTCACTTGCCGCGGCCCGGTTTGCTCATCTAGCCTTCCCGCATGACCAAACGACACCCTTTCCTGTACTTCAAGACAAGACTGGAGATGATCCGCTCGGTGGTGACGATCTGGTGCAGGTTCCTGCCCGTTCCCGCCACTCAGAAACAGACATTGGGTTTCGGGCAGACAACTACTTGGAAGGCCTGATCTGGGCGGAAAGCTGTCTAACCGTCGTTCCGCTTAATGGGCAAGATTGCAGAGGATTTCGAACATTATCGTGGCCCCGACCAGAGCAGTATTGCCACTGGGATCGAAGGGCGGGGAGACTTCGACAACATCGGCGCCAATCAGGTTCAACCCCTTGAGGCCGCGCACCATCTGTTGTGCTTCGAACACCGTATAACCTCCCACTTCGGGGGTGCCGGTTCCGGGAGTATAGGCCGGGTCGATGCCATCTACATCAAAGGTCAGATAGGTTGGATGGCGGCCGACAATACGGCGCGCTTCGGCAACCACGCCGGGGATACCCAAATCATAGACGTCCTCGATGTACAGCGTCGTCACGCCGGCATTTTCGGCAAAATCATTGCCGTCAGGTGCATACCGGGTCCCCCGAATGCCAATTTGCACGCAGCGTTTTGGGTCAACCAGTCCCTCCTCGATGGCCCGCCGGACATGTGTGCCATGAGTGTATTTGTGACCGCCGAAATAGGAATCGTTCGTGTCAGAATGGGCGTCGAACTGGATCAATCCCACCGGCCCATCCTTGGCCAAAGCGCGCAGGATCGGCAGCGTGATCAGATGGTCGCCGCCTGCCGTCAGCGGCTTGACCCCTGCAAACCGGAAGGTTTCGTAGAACCCGGTGATCATCGACAGGCTTTCCATGATGTCGATGGGGTTCATCGGGCAATCCCCGAAATCCGCAACCCGGTGCGTCGTGTAGGGCGAAGTCTTGGTCACGTGATGGAATGGGCGGATGAACATACTCATCGCGCGCATCTCACGCGGGCCATGGCGGGTGCCAGACCGGTTTGTCGTTCCGCCGTCATAAGGCAGGCCAATCAACGCAATATCGGCATCCGCCGGGTTTGACAGCGTGGGCAGGCGGAAAAAGCTGACCGGACCGGCGTAGCGGGGCGTTGTGGACGAGGAAGCTGGCCAATAAGTCATTAAAGAGCCTTTCGAGCTTGCGTGCTGATATCAGCCAAAACCTGGCGAATATAAATGATCTGCGCCACTGCATCTGCCATTTCCCGATCAAGGCGGGATTGCAGATCTTCGCCAGCGGTAATGAGCGTAGTCGACGCGTCACGCGCAGGAATGAACGGGTCGGGTGGGTCGGTTGGAAACCGGTAGGCCGGGGCAAACATCTCGTTCTCTTCCTCGCAGCCAAAGGCGCGCACTTGCGGCGGATCGCCGAGTAACAAGAGCGTGGTTAAAAGGCCCGTGAAGTCAACGTCACCTTCCCCCGAACGACAGGCACGATGCGCGAAGCCTCCACGATCCGGCACGATCTTGGCGTCCTTAATGTGAACATCGGTCACGTAGGGCGCCATCGTGGCCAAAGCCGCCTCGGGTGTTTCGAACGCGTTGATCATATTGGCGAAATCGAACAGCAGCGTCAGCCGCGGATTCTGAACCGCCTCAAGAATCTCGACCAGCTCTTGCGCCTTCAGATCCTCGTGCTGCTCGAGCAGAAAATTCAATCGACCCTCAGGATCAAGCTGCGGCAGCAGGCGTAAATCGCGAATGGTCTGCGCGATGATTTGTGACACTCGCCCCGCATAGCGCGGATAGCACCGCACCGAAGTGGCCCCAGTTTCGTGCGCCACCGCTATTGCAGCACGCAGCGTGGCCTCGTCGGTGGCAGAGGTTTCGATGTGAACCTCGAGGCCAAGCGACTGCGCCAACTCAGCAAAAGCCGCGCGGCTTTCCGGCGCCAGCAAAAGGGACCGCCCCTCGCCATCTTCGACATGGATCTTGACGCCCACCATTCCCTGAAGATGGGCGAACCGCAGAAATTCGGCAGGGGTTGCGTCGCCAAACCGAAAGTTGAGATGCCACGAATAGGCATGCGCGAAGAGCCGAATTTCTGCGATACGAGCGATCAGTCGCGCTGCGTCCTGGCGGGTCATAGGAGCCTCCGATCATTGCAGCACTCATTGTGCGGACCCCGATCAAACGCAAGAGGGCTGCGTTGATCGCCGGGCCTAGTCGCTGCCTTTTTCGAAGCTTGATAGCAACCTTGTCCGGAACGTCTGATTGCAGAAATCCGCGAAAAAGCGATGACCGCTGCGCCGAAAGGCCGCAATGGGCGAAAATCAGCCGTTCGTTTAGGCAGCGATGCCAACACAAATTGCGTTGAAAGCAGTCGTTCTTGACCGAGTAAGCTAGTAAAGTTTGAATTCAGGCATAGCCATTAGCAGTCCATAACCTCCGGACGTCCGCCATAGAACATAGTACGACAGCTCCAAGGGTGCTAAGCAATATGGCGCGCAACTTTCTTCCCGTTCTGGGTGTCCAGTCTATGCTTGACCGAAGATTACCTTTAGCCGTTCTCCGTCCAACGCTCGGCATAGTAGCCCCTCGGGCTTGACTGTGGCGACATCCTCACCCGCCACCAATGCGTTGACCACGGCCTCTTCGATTGACTGCACTGCGGCAAGGTATAGGTGGTCCAAGAGTTCGATGTTCAACTCTTGCCTGGCGCTGACAGGTGGGGCGAATTGCGGCATCGGCCCTTCGTTGGCGGTGGAAAACGCCAGAAAAATATCGCCCGAGTTATTCCCTCCCGGCGTGCCTCCACGTCCAATACCAATCGCCGCACGCTTGGCGAGTTGGCGGAGCGCTAGGCCTGATAACGGCGCATCCGTTGCCAAAATCACAATGATCGACCCCATCTCGCCAGAATAAAGCGAATCCTCGGTCATAATCTGCCCTACTGGCTCGCCCAGAATGGTCAGCCAAGGCCGGATACCGTGATTGGCTTGAACCAAAGCCGCAACCGTATAGCCCTGTCCGCCCAACTCGATCTGGCGCGACGCCGTACCTGTGCCGCCCTTGAACTCATAACAGATCATGCCGTTTCCGCCGCCGGTTGACCCTTCTGCCACAGGGCCGGGGTTGCGGGCGTTAAGCGCTGCGATAGCGTGATCGGGTTGAACGTGGAGGGCGTTGATATCGTTCAGCACACCATCATAGGTCTCGGCCACCACGGGCATCGCCCAGGCGTGTTCCTTTGCAAAGTACTCGGCATAGTGACTGATCATCCAACGCGTCGCGCCCAGATGTGCTGCCCCCACACCATGGGTATTGGTGATCAGGATCGGTCCTAAAAAATAGCCCGCATCGTTGATCCAATGCGTTCCCGTC
>JACCDI010776897.1_pt1 | contig 34861 bp, 36 predicted proteins | sample 7442791 | NCBI WGS metagenome assembly JACCDI01 (sample SAMN15323434, study PRJNA562643) | freshwater metagenome | isolation source: river surface water | place: USA:Blue River Watershed | collected 2017-08-15 | reverse complement strand
CGCGCGTATCCTGTCCGGTGCGACGCGCGCATCAACAATCACACCGCGCTCCTAGGTCTCGGCTTACCACTGTAGTCGGGCCGCCCATACTTTGGCGCGCGCGTTGGGCCCTTGCACGGCCACCATCGCGAGATCTTTGCGCGCGGTAATCGTGACGGAAAAACCCTCAGCTGCCGCCACGCGCTGCATCCAAGCGATATCTTTGTCAGCGGTTCCAGCGTTCACAACCAAGCGCCAATCGGTGGGCGTAAAAAAATAGACGATCAAATCATCGATTACTCCACCCTGCGGATTCAACATACAGGAGTAAAGCGCCTTGCCTGGCTGGGTAAGTTTGGCCACATCATTTGCAATCAGTCGTCGCAAAAATCCTGTGGCATCCGCTCCAGCGACGTCCACATTCAGCATATGAGAGACATCGAACATCCCAGCATCCCGCCGCACGGCATGATGTTCTTCAATTTGTGAACCATAGTTCACCGGCATATCCCAGCCACCAAAATCAACCATGCGTGCGCCAGCAGCGACATGGGTCGCAGCCAGAGGCGTGCGTTTCAAAACAGCAGACATGAAATAGCTCCGGAACAGAGATCAAAGGGCGTTGCATCCAGACCGCGGGCCAATTAAGGCAGCGCAGACTCATGCGACGATACGCCCCTCTGTCCTTTTGCCTGAGAGTTGCCCCGCTAGAACGCGGGTGTGCACCTTCGGCGCCCGTTGTGACCAAGTGCGGTCGCGGGTCTCTCCAGAGTGATGTGCTGATGCGCGTGGATCTGATGCGCATCAATGCAAGCTACGGTATGGGGGGCCTGAGCGATTCTGGGCGAATTGCGCCTTCGGCGGCATAAAGCCAGTCTGATTGAGACGGCAAATGCGCTCTCCCGCAGCATACGTTCACAACAGGGTCAGCATACCGCGAAATCGAGTGTTACAACAACTCACAAGCACTAGGGTCAAGCCAGCCCCCGGCCACACGCAGCCGCTGAGGACCATGCCCACTGGAAGTTATATCCGCCGAGCCAGCCGGTTACATCGACGACTTCCCCGATGAAATGCAGCCCCGGCACCGTTTTAGCCTGCATCGTGCGCTGGTCCAGCCCACGGGTATCGACCCCGCCGCGCATCACCTCGGCCTTTTTATAGCCCAGGGTTCCGTTGGGGATCACCGTCCAACCCTTTATTCTTGCGGCCAATTCACGCAATGTCCGATCAGGCAAGTCTGCGATCCGACTCGCGGCCAACTCCCCAAGCCATTGTTCAGAAAGACGTTTCGGCCACAGACTGGCTAATAACGTGCCTAGCTGTTGACGCCCCCCCGCTTTCGCTTCGAGCAAAAGCGCCTCCATATCCACATCAGGAGCCAAATCCAAGCGGATCTGCTCGCCCGGCTGCCAATAGCTGGAAATCTGCAATATTCCCGGTCCGGACAGGCCTTTGTGTGTAAACAGTACGTCTTCCAAGAAAGCAGGTGGTCGTCGCCCTGATCCTGTCGAGACGACCGATGGAATCGCCAGGCCCGCCAAGTCCACCAAAGGCTGCCATTCCTCACCATTAAATGTTAACGGTACTAAAGCAGGGCGAGGCTCGATCACCTTCAGACCAAATTGTCGGGCAATTTTTAGACCGAAGTCGGTGGCACCGAGCTGGGGAATCGCAAGGCCGCCCGTCGCAATCACGAGGTTACGACACTTGACTTGACCTTGGTCCGTGCTCAAGGCAAAGCCCTGAACCCCTTCATCCCCGCTCGAGGCAATCTCGTTGACCGCACAGGGCATCATCCACTGCACACCTGCGTCGTCGCACTCAGTCCGCAGCATATCAATGATCAGCTCACTGCTCTGATCGCAAAATAATTGCCCTTTGTGCTTCTCGTGCCAGGCAATACCATGGCGATCCACCATGGCAATGAAATCTTGAGGCGTAAAACTCGCCAACGCAGATTTACAAAAATGCGGGTTCGCTGAAATGAAATGCTCAGCCGTCACAACACGGTTCGTAAAGTTGCAGCGCCCACCACCAGAGATACGAATTTTTTCCGCGAGCTTCTCGGCGTGATCCAGCAGCACGACCCGCATGCCGCGCTGACCAGCCATAGCCGCGCACAACATGCCCGCGGCACCAGCCCCGATGACCGCTACATCAAAGAGCGGCACAGAGTGAACCCAAGGGCATTGTGTGTCGCGACACTATTTCTCAATCAAGCAATCGACGTAGAAACGCTTCTCGCCGTCCGCGTTCGTCTCTTCGCCAAGTCCGTGAATATACGTTTCAAAACCTGGAAATTTTTGATTAAACGAACGCGCGAACTGTAGATATTGCACAATCGTTTTGTTGAAACGCTCGCCAGGAATGAGCAATGGAATGCCTGGCGGATAGGGCGTCAACAGCACACCCGTTACTCGACCTTCGAGTTGATCAATCGAAACACGCTCAACCTCTCGGTGCGCCATCCTCGCAAAGGCATCTGAAGGCTTAAGTGCGGGCACCATGTCGCTCAAATACATCTCAGTCGTCAAGCGAGCCACATCATGTTTTTTATATTCAGCGTGTATCAACTGGCACAGGTCACGCAAACCCATGCGCTCATATTGACGATGTTCTTTGCAGAAGTCAGGCAAGATACGCCACATCGGTTGATTGCGATCGTAGTCATCCTTGAACTGTTGCAAGGCAGTCAAGAGCGTATTCCAGCGCCCTTTCGTGATCCCAATCGTAAACATAATGAAGAACGAGTAGAGACCCGTCTTCTCAACCACCACACCATGTTCTGTCAGAAAACGCGATACGAGCGCGGCAGGTATCCCGGTTTCGCCGAAGGTGCCATCCATGTTCAACCCTGGCGTGACGAGCGTCGCCTTAATCGGGTCTAGCATGTTGAAGCCATCCGCCAAATCGCCGAAACCATGCCAATGGTCATTGGACTGCAATATCCAATCCGACTGCTCACCCACTCCGTGCGCGGCTAGATAGTCTGGTCCCCAAACTGTGAACCACCAATCATCGTCACCAAACTCTAGATCAACCTTGCGCATCGCGCGCCTGAAATCTAAGGCCTCGCGAATACTTTCTTCGACCAGAGCTGTGCCGCCTGGTGCTTCCATCATCGCGGCAGCCACGTCGCACGAGGCGATAATGGCGTACTGCGGTGAAGTCGACGTGTGCATCAAGTAGGCTTCGTTGAAAATATTGCGGTCAAGTTTCCGAGTCTCAGACTCTTGGACAATGATCTGCGAAGCCTGCGAGATTCCCGCTAATAGCTTGTGGGTAGAGTGCGTCGCAAAGACCATTGCCTTCGGGCTGCGCGGACGATTGGGTCCGATCGCATGCATATCTTGATAAAACTGATGGAATGCAGCGTGCGGCAACCATGCCTCGTCAAAGTGCAAGGTGTCGACCATATTGCCGAGCTTGGCCTTGATCATTTCAACGTTGTAAATCACACCATCATAGGTGCTTTGCGTTAAGGTCAAAATACGCGGTTTTTTATCCTTGACCTCGCGCGCAAATGGATTTGCATCAATTTTTTTCTGGATGTTCTCTGGCTCAAACTCAGCCAAGGGGATCGGACCAATAATACCCATATGGTTGCGCGTAGGGCGCAGAAAAACAGGGATCGCACCCGTCATCGTAATCGCGTGCAGAATCGACTTATGGCAATTGCGATCGACCACAACAATGTCGTCTGCAGCTACGTTTGCGTGCCAAACTACTTTATTGGAGGTCGACGTACCGTTAGTTACGAAATAGCAATGATCGGCGTGAAAGATGCGCGCCGCATTCAGTTCAGATTCTGCGATCGGACCAGTGTGATCCAGCAATTGGCCCAACTCATCCACTGCGTTACAGACGTCCGCGCGCAACATGTTTTCACCAAAAAACTGGTGAAACATTTGGCCGACTGGGCTCTTTAAGAAAGCCACGCCACCCGAGTGTCCGGGGCAATGCCACGAGTAGGACCCATCCTGCGCATACTTAACAAGTTCGCGGAAGAACGGCGGCGCCAAACTATCTATATAGCTGCGCGCCTCACGAATGATGTGGCGCGCAACAAACTCAGGCGTGTCTTCAAACATATGGATGAAGCCATGCAACTCGCGCAAAATATCGTTCGGAATATGCTCAGAAGTCCGCGTTTCGCCGTATAGGTAAATCGGGATATCGGCGTTACGGAAACGTAACTCTCCAATGAATGTGCGCAGATTTTTAATCGCTCCTGCCACATCCTCTGGGGAGTCAACATCAAACTCCTCGTCGTCGATGGAGAGAATAAAAGCACTGGCGCGGCTCTGCTGCTGAGCGAAAGAACTCAAGTCGCCATAACTGGTGACACCGATGACTTCCATCCCTTCGGCTTCAATTGCGGACGCTAAGGCACGCACCCCAAGACCCGACGCGTTCTCGGACCGGTAGTCTTCATCAATGATGAAAATTGGAAAGCGAAATTTCATGCGAACAGCTCCGCAAGTAAACTAAAGGTGAATAAGAATCGAGTGCTACGTTCGCCTGTCAAACTGGGTGGCGCTCTACTGAATACTACGTTCGCGGCAAGGTTACGCCTCGTTGGCCTTGATACTTTCCGCCGCGGTCCTTATACGATGTTGAGCACACTTCATCGCTTTCAAAGAAGAGCATTTGCGCACAACCTTCGCCCGCATAAATTTTCGCTGGCAACGGGGTTGTATTTGAAAACTCTAACGTCACGTGCCCCTCCCACTCAGGCTCAAGAGGAGTGACGTTCACGATAATTCCGCAGCGAGCGTAAGTGCTCTTGCCAAGACAAATAGTCAGTACGCTGCGAGGAATCCGAAAAAACTCAACCGTGCGCGCCAACGCAAATGAGTTCGGGGGAATAATACAAATATCGCCTTTGAAGTCTACAAATGACTTCTCATCGAAGTTCTTTGGATCCACGATCGTGGAATTGATATTTGTGAATATCTTGAATTCGTCGGCGCAGCGGACGTCATAACCGTAGCTACTCGTGCCATAGCTCACAATACGGCCGGACTCGTTCGAGCGAACCTGACCAGGCTCAAAGGGCTCGATCATGCCCTCTGACTGCGCCACGCGGCGGATCCAGTTATCGCTTTTTATACTCATGGCCGAACGCCTCTAAATTGAAAGTCGAGAGCGCGGATTTTACCCCCGTCCTGTTACAGATGGTGGGGGTAAGCCCTAAACGACCAACAATCAGGTCCGCTTGACTGAAATCACACCAAATTTCTCGCTCAGATCCTTTGGCAAGGTAGCGATTTTCGCGGCCAATTTGTCGGCAATTGCACGATACATACGACCAGTCTCACTGTCCGGCTCGGATACGGAGGTGGGCTGCCCGCCGTCTGCGAGCTCGCGTATCGCCATCGACAGGGGCAAACTGCCCAAACACGGAACGTTGAAGTCATTAGACATACGCTGCGCACCGCCTTCGCCAAAAATATGTTCAGCGTGACCGCACTTGCTGCAGATATGAATTGCCATGTTCTCAACGATGCCCAAGACCGGCACGTTGACCTTTTCAAACATTTTCAAGCCCTTACGGGCATCCAAAAGAGCCAGATCCTGTGGGGTTGTAACGATCACCGCCCCAACAACCGGGACTTTCTGAGAAAGCGTCAACGCAATATCACCCGTGCCAGGGGGCATATCGATCACCAAGTAATCCAAATCATCCCAATTCGTTGCGCGCAATAGTTGCTCCAGCGCCTGCGTAACCATCGGACCGCGCCAAATTGCGGGCGAGTCTTCGCTCAGCATGAAGCCTATTGAGTTTGTCTGAAGACCATGGCCCATCACCGGTGTCATGCTTTTGCCATCAGAGCTTTCTGGACGCTGCGATACGCCGAGCAAAATTGGCACGCTCGGACCGTAAATATCAGCATCCAACAGCCCAACTCTTGCGCCTGCCGCCTTCAACGCCAGCGCAAGGTTCACGGCCGTCGTACTTTTTCCAACGCCACCTTTCCCGGAAGCGACAGCAATGATGTTCCGCACTCCAGGAACACGCTGTACGCCAGCCTGGATCGCATGGGGCACGACGTTCACGGAAACCTGTACGTCTGGGTCTGGCACGCCCAGCCCTTTCAGTGCGCCAACAACCCGCTCTTGAAGTGCCTGGAGATGTCCAGCCGGCGGATAGTAGCCTAAGACTACCTGAACACTTGTACGCACACCTGCGATTTGAATTTGGGTGTCCTTCACCAAAGCTGAAATAGACTGACCGGTGTTGGCATCAACCAACTGTTCCAGAGCCGCACGGACATCTACTAGCGTTACACTCATTGCTATTCCTTGATTGCTTTTGTTTGAAACGGGCCGACACCTACAACATGATCGAACTGCTGCGCAATGCACTTAAAACTGTACTTTTCATCGTTGTCACGATGTTAGGACTCGTCATGGCCTTCGTTTTTGCCCTGTCTACCATCTTCGCTATCGCCATACTCGTGGTGGTGGCGCGTTTGCGTGGCAAACCCTTTGAAGTCAAAGAATACTGGAAGACACGACAATCCCGCCGTAAATCCATGTCCGCGACGGGTCCTTTGTCCAATAAAGACGTCACGGACGTCGAAGCGCGCGATATTCGCTAGGACATTTACTGCCATGACGTCCGCCAGCAGGAATGTGAGTCTTTTCGAGCTTTTTCGAGGCTTCGCGACGATCGGTCTCCTCGGCTTTGGCGGAGTCGCTGCGATCGCTCGGCACATTATTGTTGAAAAGAGCAAATGGCTCACTGAAAAAGAATACGCCACTATTTTAGGCATGGGGCAGGTATTGCCAGGGCCAAACGTCGTGAACGCCTCGGTCGTCATCGGAGACCGATTCCAAGGGGTTAAGGGATCCCTTGTGAGCGTGCTCGGACTGATGGTTGCACCCATATGCATTCTGCTGATTCTCGCAGGTCTCTATGATCAGTTTTCACACCTTCCAGCTGTAAATGTGGCGCTAATGGCCGGCGCAGCCGCGGCCTCAGGAATGATTATTGGTACGGGCCTAAAAATGGCACAAAAAATCAAACCAGGCGTGGCTGGCTGGCTAATCATCGCAGCCGCATTGCTCGGGATTTTGATTTTGAAGTGGCCACTGGTATACGTCGTGCTCACACTCATCCCTGTTGCGCTTGCTTTGACCTATTGGCTGAGCAAAAAATGATCGACTTCAACGTCCTTCTGCAATTAGCTAAAACCTTTTCGTCGCTTTCGCTTGTTGCTATTGGTGGCGCAAACGCAGTGTTTCCAGCGTTGCGACAGGCCATCGTAGAAAACATGGCGTGGATGGACGACGCCACATTTCTTCAGCTCTTTGCCATTGCACAAATTACGCCTGGTCCTAACGTTGTCGTTGTAAGCCTACTGGGCTGGCAAATCGCCGGACTCCCTGGCCTATTAGTGACAACGGTTTCAATGGTATTGCCGGCAGCCATACTTGCGTTTGCCGTTGGGCGAATTGCCAATAAAGTTGCAGGCTCAGCGGGCTTTAAGCTGGCGCAAAATGCGCTCGTACCGCTTGCCATTGGTCTGCTGATTGCTGGCGGCTTGGATCTGGCAATCGCAGCACCCGGTGGCTGGTTTATCTCTGCTTTAGTTGCCTTGAATGCCCTCGGTGTCATCTATACCAAAGCAAATCCAATCTGGGGGTTGGCAGCAAGCGCCGCTGCTGCTCTGGCCATCCATTACTCGGGCGTCGTGCAACTGCTTTAAAATCGTGGGATTGTCTTCCCACGTCCCGTTTTAAGTTGCCCATGCCTCGCACACTATTCGTCACCACCGCCCTACCTTACGCCAACGGATCCTTCCATATCGGCCACATCATGGAATACATCCAGGCCGATATCTGGGTGCGCGCGATGCGCATGGCAGGACATACCGTACATTTTGTCGGAGCCGACGACACGCATGGCGCTCCGATCATGCTCAAAGCCGAGGCTGAGGGCATCACGCCTCAACAGTTAGTGGCTCGCATCGCAGCTGAGCGTCCGCAGTATCTGCAGGGCTTTCATATCGCCTTCGACCACTGGCACTCAACAGACTCGCCTGAAAACGTCGAACTCTCTCAAGATATTTATCGTAAGTTACGTGCCGCGAACCTGATCGAGACGCGGGAAATCGAGCAGTTTTTTGATCCGGTCAAAGGTATGTTTTTACCTGATCGCTATATCAAAGGTGAATGCCCGAAATGTCATGCAAAGGATCAATATGGTGACTCCTGTGAGGTGTGCGGGGCCGTCTATGCGCCGACTGATTTAATTGATCCCTACTCAACACTCACGAAGGCCCGTCCCGTCTTAAAAAAATCAGATCACTTCTTTTTCAAACTGTCCGATCCGCGGTGCGTCGAGTTTTTGCAAGGATGGACCACCGGTGAAAACAGACAGGGATCAAAGCGCTTGCAAGCTGAGGTTCTGGCGAAAACGCGTGAATGGCTTGGCAATGGCGATGAGCAAGCGAACTTGGGTGACTGGGATATTTCGAGAGATGCGCCTTATTTCGGCATCGAAATCCCAGATGCACCGGGCAAATACTTTTACGTCTGGCTCGATGCGCCGATCGGTTACTTAGCTTCACTCAAGGCTTACTGCGCCAAGATCAATCTTGATTTTGATGCACTCATTGACCCTGCAAGCGACACAGAACAAGTGCACTTCATCGGAAAGGACATCGTCTACTTCCATGCCCTGTTCTGGCCAGCCACGTTAAAGTTTTCCGGACGCAAAGTGCCTGATCAACTTAACGTACACGGCTTCATCACCGTTAGTGGTGAAAAAATGTCCAAAAGTCGTGGCACAGGAATTTCACCGCTACGCTACCTAGAGCTCGGCATGAATGCCGAATGGATGCGCTATTACATCGCAGCAAAACTCAATGCACGGGTTGAAGACATCGACTTTAATCCTGACGATTTCGTCGCGCGCGTCAACAGCGACCTAGTCGGCAAGTACGTCAATATTGCAAGCCGTGCTGCAAACTTCATCAGCAAATACTTTGATGGTGCGCTTGGATATCCGGGCGATGCAGCCCAAATCAGCACGCACTGGCAGAACGCAGCAAACGCCATTCAAGCCGATATCGAAGCGCGCGAATTTGGTCGTGCAATTAGAGAAATCATGGCGCATGCTGACCAAATCAATCAAGCCTTCGATGCTGCGCAACCTTGGCTCGTCGCCAAAACACTCGCCCAGGCTGACGCCGCACAACGCGATTCGCTACAACACATCTGCTCATCTGCACTAGCTGGATTTAAGGCGCTTTCAGTCATGTTGGCGCCAATTTTGCCTGCATTATCAGAGCGTGTCGCAACGGAACTCTTTGGTTTGAATCGCAGCTTCGTGTGGTCTGACGCAGGCGTATTACCAACTCGGATCAACGCCTTTAAACATTTAATGCAACGGGTCGAACCCACGATGCTTGATGCTCTCTTTGATTCGCCCGCCGCTGCACCTCAGGACGTACCTGCGCTTATCCCTGGAGGCGAGCCAATTGCCGATATCATCACGATCGACGACTTTGTCAAAATTGATTTGCGCGTTGCGCGGATTGTGAATTGCGAGCACGTCGAAGGCTCAACGAAGTTGCTGCGCTTAACGCTAGACGTCGGCGAAGGTCGTCATCGCAACGTTTTTTCAGGTATCAAGTCGGCCTACGAGCCGAGCCAACTTGTCGGCCGACTGACCGCACTCGTTGCAAACCTGGCGCCGCGCAAGATGAAGTTTGGCGTATCGGAAGGCATGGTGCTTGCTGCAAGCCATGCTGACGATAAGACAGATGCTGGCATCTATCTACTCGACCCCGCGTCGGGCGCGCAACCAGGCATGCGTATTCGTTAAACCGGCTGAGGGCTGAGCGTCGCATCCAGGCTGCGGCGCTCATCGAAAACAAAACAGTTGCCTTCGTAACCAACACCGCCAGTCTCTTCAAAGTATTTCAAAATTCCACCGTCAAGCTGATAGACGTTTTCTACGCCTACATCGCCCATAAATATCGCCGCCTTTTCGCAACGAATACCGCCGGTACAAAAACTGATGACAGTCTTGCCGGCGAATTCGTCTTTATGTTCTAAGACCGCTTGCGGAAACTCAGTGAATTTTGACAAGCCCCAGTTGATCGCGCCAGTAAAGGTACCGGCCTGCACTTCAAAGTCGTTACGGGTGTCCAATAAAACAACGGGCCGTCCAGCATCATCTTTACCCGCAGAAATCCATCGCGCTGCGGTATGCGCATCAACCGCAGGGGCTCGCCCAGCCTCAGGACGGATTGTTGGATGATTCATCCGGATAATTTCTTTCTTGATTTTGATCAGCAGCTTTTTAAAAGGTACACCTTCAGAGGCGCTGTATTTCACCTCGAGATCTGCGAAGGCGGGATCTGTACGCAACCAGGTCAAAAAACTATCAATCGCTGGACGCGTACCCGCTAAAAATAAGTTAATACCTTCGGGCGTCAGCAAAACAGTGCCCTTAAGTGCGAGGGCTTGTGCCTGTGACATCACCTCGACTTTGCGTTGTTCTAGGTCAGCAAGTGCAACAAACTTGTACGCGGCGATATTGATAATTTGGGTCATAAGGCGAATAAAAAGAAATGCTTGAGTATTTAAAATATATTAAATTGGCAACCAATTCTATTTATTTTATGCCCACGGAGAGGATGATGAAGTTTCTCAGAATAATCGCGATCACTGTCTTGGCACTTGCCTCGTATCAGGCTCAAGCCTGGGAATACCGTTCCCGCACCGATCAAATGCGCGGCACAACGACACGTTTTGCTGAAACTACCAGCACCAACAAGGTCAATTTTAGCGCTCCCTACGCCGGCGGCTCCACTCTTGATTTAACGGTCCGCGAGCGCTCGCAAGATGGCTTGAACATTCTGTTTACGATCAGCAAAGGCCAGTTCAAATGCAGCGGTGGCTGTAAGTTCTTTGCTCGGTTCGATGAGGGAAAGATTTTCACGATCGCAGCCACGGGCGCCTCGAGCGGCAGTATGGACACTATCTTTGTTGAAGACGAGGCTCCATTTTTAGCCGAGTTACGCAACGCTCGCCGGTTGATCGTTGAAATGGAGTTTTTTCAAGAAGGCTCAAACCAGTTCATTTTTAATACTGCAAACCTGAAGTGGTAAGCGGCCCAAGCCTGGGCGAATACTGGAGCGGGTGATGGGAATCGAACCCACGCTTGAGGCTTGGGAAGCCGCCGTTCTACCATTGAACTACACCCGCGTCGCAACCTGCTGAGAGTCATTATACGAGATGCCTCTCAGCATCCAAGACTCTGGCGACAGGCACTACAATGTGAGCCATGGAAATCCTGCTCAACGGCCAGCCTAAAACGCTCCCCGATTCAATATCCCTTGCCACACTGATCGATCAACTTGGCTTCGCTGGCAAGCGAATTGCAGTTGAGCGCAATGGAGAAATTGTTCCGAAAAGCACCTATGCAACGGTTCTACTAGCCTCGGCTGACCGGTTAGAGATTGTTGTCGCCGTAGGAGGTGGTTGATGCATCCACAACATATTCGTAGCTTCGTCAATCGTCGCAGCCACATGACCCAAGGGCAACAACAAGCCCTCGATGCCTATCTAGACAAATGGTCAATCACCTATCGGCCTGAACGACTCGATCTCGATCAGGCGTTTGAACGTTCGGCCCCAACCATTTTAGAAATTGGCTTCGGCATGGGCGAAACCACCGAGCAGATCGCTTTGGCACGACCACAAGACAATTTTTTAGGGGTTGAAGTTTTTAACGCTGGCGTGGGTGCTTTGTTAAAACGGATTGAAGGGTCAGCTCTACAAAATATCCGAATCATCCAGCACGACGCAGTCGAAGTCTTGCGTGACATGATTGCGCCAAACTCTCTGGCGGGCGTGCACATTTATTTCCCAGACCCATGGCCTAAAAAACGTCATCACAAAAGACGTTTGATACAACCACCGCTGATCGAATTGTTATCAAGCCGAATGGCTCCAGGGGCCTACTTGCATTGCGCTACAGATTGGGAGCACTATGCAATGCAAATGCTTGAAGTGCTTTCTGCGGAAACTAGCTTAGCCAACACCGCTGAAAATTTTGCTCCCCGTCCGGATTTCCGACCACTCACAAAATTTGAAAATCGCGGTATCCGCTTAGGTCATGGCGTATGGGATCTGATCTTTAAAAAACGCTAACGCTTGCAGCACGATTCTTTGGGCTAGCGCCCAAAACCACCAAGTTTTCCAAGCCCTTTCATACCACCCATGGCGCGCATCATTTTTGCCATACCGCCTTTTTTCATCTGCTTCATCATGCCCTGCATCTGCTCGAACTGATTGAGCATGCGATTGACTTCTTGCACCGGCACTCCAGCACCCGTGGCAATACGACGCTTACGCGACGCCTTGAGAAGTTCAGGCTTCGCACGCTCCTGTGGTGTCATCGAATTCAAAATGCCTTCAGTACGACGCAGCTGCTTGTCAGCCTGCCCGCTTTGAAGCTGACCCGCAGCCTGAGCAAACTGGGCAGGAAGCTTCTCCAGCAAAGAACCCATGTCACCCATCTTTTTGACCTGCGCCAGCTGGTCACGAAAATCGTTGAGGTCGAACTTATCACCCGACTTCATTTTAGCGGCGAGTTTTTGAGCCTCGGCGATATCGATATTCTTCTGAGCCTGCTCGACCAGCGAAACAATGTCGCCCATGCCCAGCACACGCTGTGCCATACGCTCGGCGTGGAAGGGTTCAAGGCCGTCAAGCTTTTCTGACACCCCAACGAATTTCAAGGGCTTGCCAGTAATATGCCGAACCGATAATGCGGCACCACCGCGCGCATCACCATCTAACTTTGTTAATACGACGCCGGTGAGAGGCAATGCGTCACCAAACGCACGCGCAGTATTCACAGCATCTTGACCTTGCATCGCATCCACGACAAACAAAGTCTCGATAGGATTCAAGACACTATGCAGCATCTTGATCTCTTGCATCATCGCCTCATCGATACCCAAGCGACCAGCAGTGTCGACGATCAGCACATCAAAGTGATGCCGCTTGGCATAGTCAAGGGCGGCGCGCGCAATGTCTTCAGGCTTTTGGGATGCGTCCGACGCAATCCACTCGACTCCGACCTGCGCGGCGACGGTTTTTAACTGTTCAATCGCTGCGGGACGATAGACGTCAGCACTGACCACGGCCACTTTCTTCTTGCCCGTCTTGCGACCGTATTGGACATGATCCCCGGCTGCCAACCAGCGCGCCAACTTACCGGTTGTGGTTGTTTTACCTGCACCTTGCAAACCAGCCATCAAAATAACTGCTGGGGGCTGCATCGCCAGCGACAGCTCACTGGCTTCTGGGCCTAGATCTCCGCCCATTAAAGCAGTGAGCTCTTGGTGCACAACGCCAACCAAGGCTTGTCCGGGCGACAAACTTCCCACAACCTCCTCGCCCAGCGCCTTTTCCTTGACCTTGGCGACAAAATCTCTAACGACAGGCAAAGAAACATCCGCCTCGAGAAGCGCCAGACGCACCTCGCGCAGCATATCTTGCGTGTTGGCTTCCGTTAAGCGCGCCTCACCGCGAATCGTTTTTACGACACGAGATAGGCGTTGGGTAAGATTTTCAAGCATGGTGGCGGTTTCGCTTTACACTAGACACATGTCTTTCGCTATTGTATTTCACTCTTTAGCCGCGTTTGCTTACGCTATCTTAGCGCTGGTGCTTTGGCGCTCTTTAGCCTCGGGTAAGCCGCTCATTCAAGTTGGCCGCTCTGCCCGCCTGGGCCTCTTGTCGGCAATCGTTTTGCATGGGGTAGCGCTTTACTTCGCCGTCTTGGAAGACAATCACCTGAAATTAAGCTGGTCTCTGGCACTTTCCGCGTCTGTTTGGCTAGGCATGATCATCTTCTGGCTCGAAAGTCTAATTATTCGGATCGACGGGCTGCAGCTTCTCCTCCTGCCTGCAGGTGCAACGATCTGCTTGGTCGCTGCATTATTCCCCAAAGCGCAGCTGCTCGCCCACGCAAACGACGCAGGTCTAAGAGCGCATTTGTTAATCGCCTTATGCGCCTACGCGCTTGTGACAATTTCCGCCCTGCAAGCCATGCTCATGGCTGCACTCGATCATCGCTTGCACTTCCCACGGGATTCCAACCCGGTCCAAACCAAGATTCGCGGTGCAATCGGTCGACTGTTAGACGCCCAACCGCCACTTCTTGCGCAAGAGCAAGTTTTGTTTCGTGTCATTTGGATCGCCTTTGCTGCCCTGACATTCACCGTCTTGTCAGGATCAGTTATCTCGCTTCAAATGACTGGAAAGTGGCTTCCACTTGACCATAAAACGATTTTTACGCTGCTTTCTTGGGTTACCTTTGGTATTCTTTTAGCAGGACGTTATGCGCGCGGCTGGCGCGGACGGATCGCTTTGCGTTACACACTAGTTGGTTTTGCCTTTATCGTCCTTGCCTATACCGGCAGCCGTTTTGTAGTTGAAGTGATCTTACAGAGAAACTGACATGGGAAAAGCATTATTTTGGGTCGTCGCATTTTTAGGTGGATTACTCGCGACTCGCGTACTTGCGCAGGTCGCCGCCAAAAAAATGTATAACGACTCTCTGCCGAAGCAAGCCGGCACACAACGAGCCGTCGAAGCAGAAGCAATGGTGCGTTGCGCACACTGTGGTGTGCATCTTCCGGAATCAGAAGCCATCACTAAAACTGGCGTTAGCTTTTGCAGCCAGGCACATGCATCTCTCGGCGCGAAATCACCTCGTTAACGCTTGAGTCCCTATGTGGCAACTAGACGCGAGCGGGTGGCTAATCCCCACTGCAAGTATTGCACTGAAGCCATCGCCAAATTGTGATCTGCGCCCGTTAGATACAAATATCGAGCTACTTGTTTTACACAATATCAGTTTGCCACCTGGCCAGTTCAAGACTCCTTACGTCGCTGATTTATTTTTAAATCAGTTAGACACCACGGCTGACCCTTGGTTTGTAAATGTTGTTGGGCTGCGCGTGTCCGCGCACTTTGTCATTGAACGTGACGGCACCGCAACCCAATTTGTTTCTTGTGATCAACGCGCTTGGCATGCGGGCGCGTCCTTGTATAACGGCCGAGAACGCTGCAACGATTTTTCTATTGGTATCGAGCTCGAAGGAACGGATACCCTCGCCTATACGGATCAACAGTACGACACACTCAGGCATTTAACGGAATGCTTACGCACGCGCTACCCTCTAAGTGGCGTGAGAGGACATTGCCATATTGCACCGGGCCGCAAAACGGATCCGGGCCCAGCTTTTGACTGGGCCCGCTATGCTGAAATCGCTAACTGGACGGCCGAAGCCTTACCCAAGTAGCAGATGGTTTACCCGACGCACAAAGGCAGTAGGATCAGGTAGCTGTGCTCCATCTGCAAGCATTGCCTGCTCGAACAATAGATTTGCCCATTCGCTAAAGCTCTCATCCGTTGCACTCTGCACGCGCTTAACCAACGCGTGTTCCGGATTGATTTCGAGCACAGGCAAGACATTAGGTGCAGCCTGGCCAGCCGCCTTCAGCATCCGTTGCAAGTGCGGGCTCAAATCATTTTGCCCTACCACAACGCAAGACGGCGAATCCACCAAACGTAAGGTAACGCGCACCTCTTTAACGCGATCTTTCAACGCCTCTTGCAACCGCTCAACCAGAGGCTTGAATTGCTCAGCCACCTCAGTCTGATGCTTTTTCTCCTTCTCATCAGCTAATGCCTCGAGATCCAGGCCCCCCTTCGCGACAGAGACTAGTTGTTTGCCATCAAACTCGCGCAAATGTGACAGCATCCACTCGTCCACACGATCCCACAGCACTAGCACTTCGATACCTTTCTTACGGAAGATTTCAAGGTGGGGGCTATTTCGTCCTGCGGTGTAGCTGTCAGCTGTGACGTAATAAATCTTATCCTGCCCTTCTTTGAAGCGCGACACATAGTCTGCCAAGGTCACTGTCTGAGCGTCAGAGTCTTCATGGGTCGAGGCAAAACGCAATAGTTTTGCAATCCGCTCAATATTGGCGGAGTCTTCACCTGTTCCCTCTTTCAACACTTGACCGAACTCTGTCCAAAAAGTGGCGTAGTCTTCTTTTTTGTTTTCAGCCAAGTCCTCGAGAAGACTCAGAATACGTTTGGTCGATCCTTCACGAATCGCTTTCACGTCACGACTCTCCTGCAAGAGTTCACGTGAGACGTTTAGTGGCAAATCGGCCGAATCAATCACGCCTCGTACAAAGCGCAGATAGGAGGGCAGCATTTGCTCGGCATCATCCATGATGAATACCCGCTTGACGTAGAGCTTCACTCCGCGCCGTGCATCGCGATCCCACATGTCAAATGGCGCATGTTTCGGCACATACAACAGTTGTGTATATTCGCTGCGCCCCTCGACACGGTTGTGTGTCCAAGCAAGCGGGTCATCAAAATCGTGTGAGACGTGCTTATAAAACTCACGATACTGCTCATCGGTCACGTCCGATTTGCTGCGCGTCCACAAGGCATTAGCCTGATTTACCGATTCCCACACGTCTGTTTTAACTTGTTCGGACTTATCTTTATCCCACTCTTCCTTGAGCATTTCCACAGGTAAAGAGATGTGATCCGAATAACGACGCAACACTTCACGCAATTTCCAGCCGCTTAGAAACTCATCCTCATCAGCGCGCAGATGCAAAACGACATCTGTCCCGCGTGTGGCTTTTTCTGACGCAGCGATCGTAAACTCACCCTGACCGTCCGACTCCCAAATAATTCCTTGGTCGGCGGGCGCTCCAGCGCGACGGCTGCGAACCGTTACTTTGTCAGCAACGATAAAAGAAGAGTAGAAGCCAACACCAAACTGACCAATGAGTTGTGCGTCTTTCTGCTTGTCTCCTGTCAGCTTGGAAAAGAACTCGCGTGTCCCCGACCGAGCAATTGTGCCTAAGTTAGCTACTGCCTCGTCACGGGACAAGCCCACGCCATTGTCAGAAATGGTGATCGTACGCGCCGCTTTATCAAAATCGACACGGACATGCAGCTCACCCTCGCCATCCAGCAAGGCTGGCTGATCAATTGCCTCAAAGCGCAACTTGTCGCATGCATCGGAGGCGTTGGACACCAGCTCGCGCAGAAAGATTTCCTTGTTGCTGTAGAGCGAGTGGATCATCAGGTGCAGCAGTTGCTTAACCTCTGCCTGAAAACCTAAAGTTTGCGACGCGTCAGAAGATGATGTTGCTTGATTCATAGTACTCACCAAAAAGTTATCCACAGGGCATTGCCGTCAGCCAAGGCCTCAGGCAGGATTCTGAAGGGCATTTGGGGGGTCATCGCTATTTTTCAAGACCTCGCATCCGTTCCTAGCGCATTTTTTGGCATCAATCGCTTACTTAACAGCTGCAGGGCCAGTACGGTCGATAAACCTGCTGCAAAACTAAGTAAGAGTCCGTGCCCAGGCAAAATCAAGGTCATCACAACACAAAAACTAGCAAACCCATAAAACCCATAAAACATGCCGCGTAATAATGCGACTGCGGAATCGGGGCCGGCGTGGTGGTGTGAGAACGTAACTAATACCGTACTCATCAATGGGAACATACCAAAAAGACCACTTGTTCGAGGGCCCATGACGTCAGCAAAATAGGTCACGAGCAAGACCATTGTTGCGCCTAACGCCATCCGCAAGATGAGGTCGACGTTTCCTGGCGGTGCCGAGCGAGTGGGGGGAGGCGTTCGGGGTAAGGCATATGGTGCAACAGTCAATAAACCAAGCACGATTGCAAAGGCGACGAACAAGGGAAGATGCACAAACTGCAGCACCGATACCGTACCAGCATAGGTCAGCGCGGCAGCGAGCAGACTGAGCAACACACCATGGCGTAGACACGTCCATCCGTAGGCAATACAAAAGGCTAGCGTTGCCACGACCGCATACAGCGTGCCCTCGGCTGCTTGCGCGGCAAAGTCGTGGCCTTGCTCAACTGAAAGTATCAGCAGGACAGGTCCGGCATAAACTGGAAAGGCCGATAGCCACCCGGCCAGCCCAGCTCCCCAGCGACGCTGCGCCAATGAGAGCAACAGAATCAAGCTCGGCACAAGCAACAGCTTGGCCGCTAACATCGTGGCGCTCACGTGCGTGCTACCAGTAGGTCCGTCACTGCGCGAACATCATCACAGCGCTCAAGGCCATTGATCAACGTCACAAGCCCAGCGCTATCGTCCATCGGCTCGGAGGCCAGCGACCAGCAACGCTGGAATTTTTTCATGCGGGCATCTTCGCTTAACGGACGCTTCGGACTCGCAAGCATGGTGTCTATGGCGTGCTCCAGAACTCGTCCATCTTTTAGACGCACAGAAACGCGTTGCGGTGCTAATGCGTTAGGATTTGGGTTGTCATCGATTTGCATCGACACCTTTTGCGACAAAACAAAGGTCTGCGGATCACGCAGCGCCTCTCCCCGAAAATGCATCGGATCAAGAGAGCCGTGCTGCAAGACCTTCGCAAGCGCAAATGGCATACAAAGGCGTGCGTAATTGGGTGAAGGCGATTGAACTGGAGGGCGATTCACCAAGTGATTAATCAACGACGGGCCATGTACGATAATCTGCTCGATCTCTTCTGGATGGAACCCGTGTTGCTCCCGCAGGACCATCAGACCTTCAATGCCTCCGTGTGTGGCGCGCCCGCTCGGGTAAGGCTTATGACTTAGCTCGGCAACACGCCAGGTTTCACCCAAAGCTTTCATGGGTGCCTCAAGATCCCATTCCGTCTCAAACATGGGCAGGTAGCCGAATCGACCAGTTAGCGGTAACTGGAGACTTGGAAATCCACTTTGCGCCAAATCGCACGACTGTAACGCGGCACGCGCGTTCATCCCCACCTGCAACGGCAGTACAACACTGCCTTCTGTGTGCCCCTGCATCGTGCCACTCACTTGTGCAAGCTGATGGCCAAAGGCCGCAAGTGTGCGCTGCGCATCGAAGCCACGCAAATTAGCCAAGCCCGCTACCGCACCAAAACCACCAGAGGTTGCGGGACGAAAAAAACGCAACCCTTGCTTAGAGGCCAACCCGATTGTGCAAGCTACATCTACTCCGGCCGCTACTGCAGCAATAAGTGCCTTACCCGTCACGCCACCACGTACCTGCGACTCAGCAAGCACAACGGGCAACAAGGTGGCCATCGCATGCAACACTGCACCTTCATGCAAGCAATCAAATTCCTGACAATGAATTTGGTAGGCATTGAGTAGCACCGCCTGCCCGGGACTAAACTTACGACGCGTTCCCCACAAACCGACTTGCTGCGTATCACCCCAGCCTTGAACAGCCTGAAGCAACGGCGCGATTTCAGGTGTGCTCCCTCCCGCTAGTCCGACACCTATCGTGTCGAGAATAAATATCTTGGCGCGCTCAATCGCGGCTGCGGACAAACTTTCAAACCTGACCGAGGCTGCATGCTCAGCTAATTGCAAATCCAACGAAGACATCCAACATCCTTAATGAGTTCAACGCTATTTGTTTGATTCAATACCTAAATCACACCTTTGGCTTTTAGTTCGGCAATTCGCTCTTGTGAAAGTCCCAGGCGCGAGGAAAATATTTCGTCATTATGCTGCCCCAAAGAGGGACCTAGACTACGAATCTTACCGGGAGTCTCCGATAGGCGCGGCACAAGATTTGGAATCGCATACGTGTCACCATGCGAATCTTTCATATACTTAATGTTCTCACGTGCAGCGTACTGAGGATCTTCAAAAATCTCATCAATCGCATAAACGGATCCACAGGGAATCTGAAAAGACTCACACGTTGAAAGCACGTCTTCGCGTGTGCGCTGCGCAGTCCACTCACCCACGTATTCATCGACTTGCGAGCGCTCAGCTTCGCGCAGGGTAATCGTCCCCCACTTACCGGCCCCTCCCCATTCAGGCACACCCATCGCCAAAGCCAGGCGCTCAAAAATCTTGTCGTTCGTACACGCGATCGCCACCCACTTTTTATCTTTGGTGGGATAGTGGCTGTGAGGCACAACATTGACTGTACCGGGCCCCATCCGCTCTCGTACATAACCTTTCATATGATACGAGGGAGCCAACTCGTCAAGAATCCTAAAGATTGGTTCATATAAACCAATATCAACCACTTGCCCGCGTCCTGTCTTGGCGAGTGCTTGAATACATAGCAATACACCAAGTGCGCCATACAAGCCTGCGAGATAGTCTGGGATCGTTGCGGATCCTGGCGTGACAGGCGGGCGATCTGGGTAGCCGGCTAGATATGAGAGGCCACCAAAGGCATTACCAATTCGACCAAAGCCAGGACGAGGGCTGTAGGGCCCTGTCTGACCATAGCCTGAAATCCGAACCATGATCAACCGAGGGTTGACCTCTTTCAAAACATCCCAGCCCAGGCCCCACTTCTCGAGCGTACCCGGTTGAAAATTTTCAACCAAGACGTCGGCATCTTTTATTAAGGCTTTCAGTAATTCGGCACCCTCCGGCGTACGCAAATCAAGGGTTGCAGATTTTTTATTACGCGTCTCGGATAACCACGGCAATGAATCACCGTGCGGAGTAATACTGCCAAAGCGGCGCAAGGCATCACCGACCTTTGGCATCTCAAGTTTCACCACATCTGCACCGAATTCAGCGAGCTGAGTCGAGCAAAAAGGTCCTGCCAAAAAACTCGACACATCAATGACTTTGAGCCCATCGAGTGGCTGAATATCCACACCCTGTATCTGCATCATCGCGCTCACCGGTCCCAGACTTCATCCGGTACAGGCAAGCCTTTCAAATCCTCTGGGCTCAGCGGTTGATCGGGTGTAACCCCATAGGTCTCCAACATCAACGTGATCTGACGCGTGTGTTGTGCCGCATGCCACGTGGTGCGCTCAAGTACATCGTGCATAGTGCGCTTGCCATAATAGGTTGGCACCAAATATTGAAGCTCACGATTCGGCTCGTTTCGCCACCAATCCGCCACTTGCTCATGCACTTTAGTACCCCAGTCCGCTAAATCCTTAGCCGACCATGTCTTAGGTGCCACCTCGCCAAAACTTTCGAACTTAAGTTCAATCTGATTCGCAGCCTCAACGCCCATTTGCGCAACACGAAAAACATGGAATGCAGTGTCGGCCGGATTTCGATTTGTATCTCGAAAACTCTGACGCAATTGCTCGGAAGAAAATTGCTGAATGATGCGGGACGCCACTTGGATCACTGTCTCTAACTTCGCAATCAATTGCGCTGGTGGCAAAGCGTCCATCAACTTCGTTTTTAAGTCTAAAAACTTGATGACATCATTAAACGACTGGCAGAATGTGAAACGCCCACCGAGTGCGACGACGGGTACGCTGCGAGCGCCTAGCGCATGCAGTTTGGCCATTCCACTCGGATCATTCACCACGTCAATCGATTCAAAATCAATACCCTGCTTGGTCAGGAACTCCTTGGTGCGCAGGCACGATGAGCAGCCCGGCTGCCAAAACACTTGGACACGCGCAGATTGTGTTGCTTGCATGGTTTGTCTCCTGTCATTATTTGTTGTGGATTAATTATGACTCGGGAATGTCGCGTACGAGCGCTCGCCCCCACAGAACTTGCCTACTAATCGTCGATTTCTGAAAATTTATTTTCCACCGTATAATGACCGTCTTCGTTCCATAGCGCCCTAAGCGCGATCCCCCTGCCCGGGTGGTGAAATTGGTAGACGCAGGGGACTCAAAATCCCCCGCCGCAAGGCGTGCCGGTTCGATTCCGGCCCCGGGCACCAAAGAGCACGCATGCATGCGCTTCTCTCAGCAAAATAAAACTTAGTAAAAAAGACTTCATACAGTCTGCCCGAGCTCTCCACCGCGTGAAAGTCGTTCGTTATTCGCCCCCACTAGACCGGCCGATCTACGCGTCCCTTGATACGGATACAGTTAGGAGTGGCAATGCAGTCGCTCTTGCCTAAGCGCATGCGCAGAATATTGACTTGCCGAGCCTGAAGGCTATGGCGTGAGCCGAGCTAGATAATATGAGATGTCCTTCAGATCTTGATCTGAAACACCATAAACCGACGCCGCCATATTTGAATCGCGACCGACGGCTTGATTATTTTTGAACTGTTGCATGCTATGCAACAAATAGTCTTCTCTCTGACCCGCTAGCCTAGGAATTTGCTCACGACCCAGATAGGTGGGTAGATGACATATCCCGCATCGCATGCCTTCAGCTAACTTGCCGCCGCGCGCAAAGACTTCAGCGTCTTTATCAGTCGGGACAGGTGCCAATGTTTTTTCGGCGTAATACTTGGCGAGCGCCGTGATTTCAGCATCAGACACGCCATCAAGCGAGCCTTTCATCACCGGAATATCGCGCACACCTTCTCGAATCAGAACAAGTTGATTTTCGAGAAACAATTTTGGTTGTGCCGCCAAAGAAGGAATTCCTTTTAATTGAGAATTCCCCTCTGCGCCATGACACGCCGCGCACAGCGCTAAGCGCTGTGGGGCTATCTGTGCATATGCAGCAGGAGCCGCCGCTAGAACGGCCCCCACCAAAACAACAGCTCGTACAACAGACAACAAACGCATCAAGATTACTTCTGGTATGTGACGCGATAGATCACGCCGTTTTGCTCGTCAGAAACCAGCAGTGAACCATCTTTCATCTGATGCAAGTAGGCTGGACGACCCCACCATGACTGATCTGCAGGATTCATAAAGCCAGTCATAAAGGGCTCAACCTTCGCGTTTTTACCGTCAGCATCTGCGCGCACAGTCACGACATCAAAGCCGATCTTTTGTGTACGGTTCCAGGAGCCCTTGCGTGCGTTGAACAGCACGTTTTTGTACTCAGCTGGGAACATGTCGCCGGTGTAAAACTTGACGCCCATCGTCGCTGCGTGAGGTCCCATCAACGCGACAGGCTGCTCAACACCGGTGCAAGCATTTGCTTTCTTGATGTCTGGATCAGCAATGTTGCCCTGATGACATGATGGAAAACCGTAATTCGCTTTGAGCTTCAAACGATTCATTGTGTCATTAGGAGTATCGTCGCCCATCCAGTCACGGCCGTGGTTACTAAACCAAAGTTCCTTGGTCACGGGGTGCCAGTCGAATCCAACCGTATTACGCACACCAGTCGCTAAGACTTCCATGCCCGAACCATCTGCGTTGTAACGACGGATCTGAGCGTACTCAGGTGTCGGCAGTTCGCAAATGTTGCAAGGTGCGCCAAAGGGAACATAAAACTTACCATCAGGACCAAACGCCACGTACTTCCAGTTGTGGTGCGGCATCGGAGGGAAGTTGAACTTGGCAGTCAAATCGACAGGCGTCGCATTTGGATTTTTTGCGATGCCATCGAAACGCAAGACTTTATCAACCGCGACAACGTAAAGCGAACCGTCTTTGTAGGCCGCTGTAGGCTGATTAAGTTTGTCTACCACCACACGCGAGGTGCGCTCTTTGCCATTATCCGTCACTTCGTAAATACGACCGAGTGCGCGCGTGCCGACGTAATACTTACCGTTCTCGCCTTCTGCGATCGCGCGGCCACCAGGAATACCGTCAGCCCAGACTTCAACTTTAAAACCAGGCGGCAGTTTGATTTTATCAATCGGCACATCTGCGGCTTTGGTTGCCACCAGCTTGCCAGGTAAGGGGGCCAACGTGGAATTTGCCATCGACTCCGGCATGCCTTGCTTCCATGCAGGTGGGGGAGCCGGCGCGGCTGCAGGTGCTGCAGTCTGCGCTTGGGCAGACATACTAAATGCCAAGGCCAAACCAAAGCCACTAATCGTGCGTAAGTAATTGTTCACAGTCGTCTCCGTGATGTTAGATGTTCGAACGAATTCATCTTGTTTTTTAAGTACTCGGCAATATTACTAGAATTGGATATCTAGATAACTTTTTTACCTTTAACTTTTTAAGTGAACGTTGGACACCACAAAAATCATTAGGGTAATCACTAGCGCCAAGATGTCAGTGCTTGAAACGTTGCACTCAGCATCCCCGGGTCCGTAAGATCGTGGCCGCCTCCTGCGACACGGATAACGTTTGCTTGGGGTGCGGCACGTTGGATGTCATGGCTATTTTCAAAGGGGCAGAGCGCATCAAGGTCGCCATGTACGAGCGTAAGCGGAATATCTGACATCCGATCAGCCTGCGCCAAGATATTTGGACCCACAAAGCATCGATGCCACAGGTAATGACTCTGCACCCTATAACGAGCGATGAGCGCATCGGGGCTTCCTAAGCCAATCGCAGGCGCTCGCATTGGATAAACATTCATTGCTGCTTCGTAGGTTGCCCACGCTTGTGCAAGCTGGGCTTGCTTTTGAACGTCTTTCTCTAGACAAAATACGCGATAGCCAAACTCGAGAACGGTCTGCTTAGAGTGTTTAGGCACCTGGGATTGCAGCGCTTCCCAAGGTTCTCTACATCCCTCAGGCGGATGTTCCATAAAGTTTTGTATTTCAGCTTGGGTACATAAAAACGGGCTACGGCACAGCATTCTGTTGACGCGATCAGGATGCGCCTGTGCGTAGAGTAAAGCTAGAGCGCCACCCCAAGAGCCCCCCACCACACCCCACCTTGATATAGACAGGTGCTCGCGCAAGGATTCGATATCTGCAATTAAATTTGACGTCTCATTATGCTCAATCGCCCCGACTGGCAGGCTCCGTCCACAACCCCGCTGATCGTATTGAACAATCCAAAAAAGAGCAGGATCAAAAAATCGGCGATGCAGAGGGCTTGCCGAACTTCCCGGGCCGCCGTGCAGCCACACCACAGGCATACCTTCGGGATTACCACTAGCTTGCCAGTGCAACTGGTGCCCATTTCCGACCGCTAACCACCCGTGTGCGGCGGGCTGGATGTCGGCAAATAGCTTAGTTTTCATAGGGTCAACAAGTTAAAAAGTTGCTAGATACATGCGATTTATTCTATATACTTGTAGTCAATGCCCACCAACGGCGTTGCGAGACCTTACTTCCACTGCACTCTAGGAGACCACTATGAAATGGGAAACACCATCAGCAATTGATCTGCGATTTGGTTTTGAAATCACAATGTACATCGCCAATCGCTAATCGTTTTTCAAAAGGCCGAGACTAATGTCTCGGCCTTTATTTTTTGAGTTGTGATGCAAATACGCGTATTGGGCTCCGCGGCTGGCGGAGGATTTCCTCAATGGAACTGTAACTGCCTGAATTGCTCAGGTGTACGCCAAGGTAACATTAACGCGCAGATGCGCACGCAGTCTTCCATCATCATTGGCAACGGATCCCCCGACTGGGCATTAATCAATGCGTCGCCTGATGTACTGACCCAAATCAAACAAACACCTGTATTGCAACCCGCTAGACAGATGCGTGATAGCGGTATTGCTGCGGTTGTATTGATGGACGCACAAGTGGATCACGTGACAGGTCTCATGATGTTGCGCGAAAGAAATTCGCCTCTGCCCATTTACGCCACACAGCAAGTCTTCGAGGATCTCACGACAGGTCTGCCTCTCGTCAAGACCCTGTCTCATTACTGTACGGTCGAACAGCGATTAATCAGCCCTGAGCAAGAGAATTTCAGCATTCCTGAGTTGACGGGCATTGCTTTCAAGCCGATCACGCTTTCCAGTAAAGCTCCGCCCTATTCCCCTCACCGTCATGACCCTCATCCAGGTGACAACATCGGGCTGCTCATAACAGACATGACAAGCGGAAAAAAAGCGTTTTATGCGCCTGGCCTTGGTGTGATTGAGCCACAAGTAGAGCAAGCGATGCGGCAAGCCGATGTGCTGCTGGTCGATGGTACGTTTTGGACCGATGATGAAATGATCAGTATGGGCCTTTCATCCAAGCGCGCAATTGATATGGGACATCTGGCCCAATCTGGGCCGGGTGGAATGATCGAGGCGTTAGCGTCTCATTCAACCAAACGACGAATTCTGATTCACATTAACAATACCAATCCAATCCTTCGCGAGGACTCACCGCAAGCGCTGCAACTGAAAGCGCTCGGGATTGAGGTCGCCTACGATGGCATGCACATAGAGATCTGACCATGACCGCATTAAAACCAGCCTGGACGCGTGAAGAGTTCGAAGCCCAACTTCGCGCAAAAGGTCAGAGCTATCATATTCATCACCCCTTTAACGTCAAAATGAATGCTGGCGAATGTTCTAAAGAACAGATTCGCGGTTGGGTGTTGAATCGTTTTTACTATCAGTGGATCATCCCGATCAAAGATGCTGCAGTCATGCCCAACTGTCAGGATCGTGAAACGCGCCGCAGATGGATTTCCAGAATTCTGGATCACGACGGCTTTGGTGAATACAAAACCGACACTGAGTGCGGAGGTCTCGAAGCTTGGACGCGACTGGGACTAGCGGTTGGTTTAGATCGTGAAACGCTCTGGTCGCTAAAACAGGTCGAGCCCTCGGTTAAATTTGCCTGCGATGCCTATGTCAACTTCGCACGCCAGCAGCCTTGGCAAGAGGCGATCTGTTCTTCGCTGACAGAAATGTTCGCGCCCCAGATTCATAAAGATCGTCTGGCAACTTGGCCCACACACTACCCATGGATCGAGCCGGCAGGTTTGCATTATTTCCGTTCGCGCATTCCGTTAGCCCAACGTGATGTCGATCATGGTCTTGAGGTTACGCTCAACCACTTTACGACACGCGCGCAACAAGAGCGGGCGCTCGACATCCTTCAATTCAAGCTTGATATTTTGTGGTCAATGCTTGATGGCATTGAAAGAGCCTATCCTGTATGAGCGACTCCACGCCCGCACCGCTTCCCGAGCGCCCACGACTCAACAGACTTTTTCGTTTGCAGTGGGAAGAGGCGCAACAAGCATACGTTTTGCTTTATCCTGAAGGTATGGTCAAACTCAATCTCAGCGCAGCCGAGATCCTAAAGCGCTGCGACGGAGAGCACACCCTTAACGAACTTATCGCGGAGCTGGAGCAGGCATTTGGCGAGGCTAATTTGCGCGACCCTATCGAAGGGATGTTACGCGCGGCCTTTGAAAAAGACTGGATCCAATAGGATCGCCCTCAGCCGATGACTCAGCCTGTTATCAATCCACCTTTCTGGTTGCTCGCCGAACTGACATACCGCTGCCCCTTGCACTGCGTGTTTTGCTACAACCCGGTCAACTACGAGAGCATTAAAAATGAGCTCGATACAGACGCATGGATTCGTGTCATGCGTGAGGCGCGTGCGCTCGGAGCTGCACAAATAGGATTTTCGGGCGGTGAGCCATTACTTCGTGATGACCTCGACATCTTAGTCGCGGAAGCACGACAGCTTGGCTTCTATACCAACCTCATTACTTCTGGCGTTGGACTAACCGAGAAAAGAATCGCCTCACTCAAACAAGCTGGTCTCGATCATATTCAGCTTTCCTTTCAGGACTCCACACAGGAGATGAACGACTTTCTGAGCAGTACGAAAACGTTCGAGCTCAAGAAAAAAGTTGCCGCTTTGATTAAAAAGTATGACTATCCTATGGTGATGAATGTCGTACTGCATCGTCATAACATTCCGCACATCGATAAGATTATCGATATGGCGCTTGATCTATCCGCAGAGTATCTCGAGCTAGCAAATACACAGTATTACGGCTGGGCAATGAAAAATCGTCAGCAGCTTTTGCCTACTCGCGAACAACTTGTCGCGGCTGAAGCAACCGTGAATGCCTACCGAGAAAAGATAGGCAAACAGTGCAAGCTGCTCTTTGTCGTCCCTGATTACTTTGAAGAGCGCCCAAAGGCCTGCATGAATGGCTGGGGCTCGATCTTTTTAGATATTGCACCGGATGGGGCGGCCTTACCTTGTCACAACGCCAGAGAGCTACCCGGCCTCAACATTCCAAATGTGAAAGAACACTCCATCCAGGAAATATGGTTTGAGAGTCAGGCCTTTAATTTCTTTCGCGGTGACAGCTGGATGCAAGAGCCCTGCCGCTCGTGCTCAGAGAAAGAAAAAGACTTTGGTGGCTGTCGCTGTCAAGCATTCCTGTTAACAGGAGATCCTGCTGCGACAGATCCAGTTTGCGCGAAGTCACCCAATCACCATGTCGTCAAACTTGCGATTAGTGAAGCAGCTGCTGTAGCAAACACCGATGCTTCAAAAGAATTCCCATTGATTTTTAGAACCGACGCTAACTCAAAGCGCTTTGCAGGATAAACGGATTACGGCGGGGAGCTCCGATGATCCCCCTTACCATTCCTGTCGTTTTCCACCTACCCAAGTCTGCAGAACCTTAATGTCGCCGATTTGTTCAGGGGGAATTGCTCTTGGATTTTTCTCCAAGACAACAAAGTCGGCAAGCTTACCCACTTCCAAACTTCCAATCTTGTCATCTGACATCATTTGATAAGCGGCATCAATGGTCACGGCACGAATCGCATCATCCACTGAAATACGCTCATTCGGTCCCAGGACTTTTCGTTGTAACGGGCTCTGCCAAACACGTGTCACACCTTGAGTGATGTATTTCAAAGGCCCGTAAGGCGATACGGGTGAGTCGCTATGGTAAGCAAAACGCACGCCCTCTTTTTTGAGAGACGCTGATGGATCAATACACTCTGCGCGCGCTGCACCGAGAATTTGATCGTTAAACGCCTGACCCCAATAATGCACGTGTCCAATCGTGAACCCCGGAACCACTCCCAGCTGCTTTGTTCTGACAAACTGCTCAGGTGTAGTGACAGTGAAGTGTTCGATTCGCAAACGACGCTTCTCGGGCTGCGAATTACCATCTAACAGCTTGGCGTAGTTATTTAATGTTTGCTCAACTGCACGACTCCCGTTGGCATGAACAGAGATCTGCCAGCCTTGGTCGAAATAAGGCTTCATGGTTGCTAATAGTTGCTCGTCCTTGTAATTAAGGTTCCCGCTGAATTTTGTTCCCGCAGGATACGCATACGGCTCATTGAGCGCGGCGGTCAACCCTTGCGTCGATCCGTCCGAAATAAATTTCACACCGACATAACGAAATAAGTCATCACCATCGTTGGGCTTAACTGCCTGAAACCCGGGTGGGATCGCACTGCCATAGAGATAGGCTCGAACCCGCACCGGCAAACCACCATTTGCTAGCAGGTATTTGTAGAGGCCCATCTCGTTTTCAAGCCCAAGGTTAGCGCCCACAGTGATCTCAGCTGAAGTCGTCACACCCTTTTTCGCGAGCCGCTTTGTTGTGTTGCGCATTGCTTGAATAAGCTCTTGCTGTGTTGGAACCGGCATCTTCGCTTGAAAAGGCAGATAGGATGGCGGCTCAATCAACTTTCCCGTCAGATTCCCCTTCTCGTCCTTCACATAGATACCACCGCCCGGAGGGTTAGGCGTTTGATTATTTACCCCAGCAAGTTCGAAGGCTTTGCTGTTCACATATCCAATATGGCCGGATTGATTAATAATAAAAATCGGGACATCCTTGGATACTTTATCTAGCACCTCGACGGTCAGTTCAGCCATAAATGGTGACGTTCTTGACGGATCCACACCAAAACCTGCCAACCAGCCACCGGGTGGGACAGTCTTTAGCGCTGCGCGTAATTTTTCACTAAGCGTCTCGATTGTGTCGTAGGGCAAAGAGAAGTTGGAAAGATCTAGCCAAAGCCCTTCCACCATTGCAGTCAACACGATATGAACATGAGGCTCAACAAAGCCTGGCATCAGTGTTTGGCCACGTAGATCTATCACCCGTGTGTTCTGACCGATCCAGTTCTTTCTAATATCGGCTTCCAGCCCAAGGGCGACAATCTTTCCGTCTTTCGTCGCCAGTGCTTGGACTTCTTCGTTCTTGGCATTAACTGTGACAATGGGTCCGCCCACAAAAACGACGTCCGCTGAGGCGTGCGCCCAGGAACCATAGAAAAATAGGGCACTTATTAAAAGCTTTTTGGAAAAACGAATCATGATGCCCTCAGGTCTTACAAGCAATATCAGCTATATAAATATGCTTGAGAATACTCGACCAAGGCAGTGTTTGGCTACCATGGTCGGAGCGGGTAAACACTCCAAAAATTGCTATTTGCTTAAACTTTCGACATATACTTTACGCTCTATTCCTTAAGCGCACACGTCCTAGAACGTTACAAAGTATCAACGACTGGGCAGCACATTGAAGATGATGACCTATTAAGGCTGTTGCTTTGCTTAATGCATTGCCAACTGAACAGGGTAAGCGGTATCGATTGCGAGCTAATATGATCCAAACTTTTAACGACTTACCGCTTTGGGCACAGGTCGCTGCTGTCTGCCTGCATGGATTCGCCGTCTTCGGCATATCACTGGCGCTCATGCACTGGCTGCGCATCCGCTCGGAATCAATTCAGCAACTAGTACCAGTTGCGCCTTTTTTCGTTGCGATTTCTGCAATCTTCTCTCTGTTATTAGCATTTCACGGAAGCAGTATCTGGTCGAAGCAAGACCGCGCGGAAAAAGCAATGGTCCAGGAGGAAATGAATTTGCAGAGACTTAGGCATCTCTCTCATCCTGACTTGCTCAATCAACCTGAATTAAGGTTCGCGGTTAACCAATATGCCTTGGCAGTGACTCAAACCGAGTGGCGAATAGTTAAAACCAGACATGGAACTGAGGCCGCCGAAACGGCCTTGCAAAAACTTCGCAAGACGACAATGAGCATGGGTGGTGACGTTTCACCCGCGGTGCATAGCTATATGCTGCGGTTACTTGACGATCTTGTACGCTCACGTGAAGAACGGCTGTGGCTCCGTGCCCAGCCGGAAGAACTGAACATATGGACTGTCATTCTTCTTCTTGGCCTCCTAAGCAATTTAGCGATAGCCCTCGTGCATCTAGATAAACCAAAAGCTTGTAGGCTTTCTCTTTTGCTCTTCGGCACCGCAACTAGCCTCGCATATTGGCTGTTGCTCAGTTCAGAGGATCCATATCAGTCATTATCCACTCTCGACTCTACGTCGTTGCTACGGTAATTATTGATTTAGGACATATGCATTCGTGTTAATAAGACCCTTCAAACCACATGACGAGTCTGCCGTCATTGCGCTGTGGCATACCTGCGCGCTCACTCGGTCCTGGAACAACCCAAGTCTAGACATCGCCCGCAAATTAGAAGTCGATCCAGAATTGTTTCTGGTTGGGGAAGAAGATGGCCTGATCATCGCCAGCGCAATGTTTGGTTACGAAGGGCACAGGGGGTGGGTGAACTACCTTGCCGTCGATCCCTCACATCAGCGCAAGGGTTACGCAACGCAATTAATGGAACACGGCGAACACCTGCTTCGTGCCGTCGGTTGTCCAAAGCTCAATCTTCAGGTCCGCAGCACCAACGCAAGCACCTTGGCGTTTTACGAATCGCTCGGCTACAAAAATGACGAAGTAATCAGCCTAGGCAAACGACTAATTGCAGATGAATAGAAAAGGACCTGCCCTCCTACGGCTCGCGCTGGCACTGTTGGTGATCTATGCAAGTAGTTCAGTAGACGCAGCGAGCTTTGACTGCACGAAAGCGCGCTCGCCGATGGAACAACTGATTTGTGCTGACACCGAACTCAGCTCACTAGACGAGTCTTTAGCAAAAAATTACAGCCTCGCCAAAGAGAAACTTTCGCCGAACGCCGCCAAGATATTTACTGCTGGTCAGTTATCTTGGCTGCGTTTTCATTCAGCATACTGTTTTGTAAATTACGACGCGTCCAAAGTTGATGCCGTACAAGCCAAACGCTGTCTTGCGGATGCTTACTCTGATCGGATTAAAGATTTCAAAGCAACTGGGGAATTGATAAAAGGGTTTAAAGCGTACACGGTTGTCGACAGTGCCATCCGGATTTCGGCTGCAGAGCAAAGCATTTACACGGCTCAACGCAACTATGTGCAACTTGACAGCGCTTCTGCACCGGCTCAGAACATCAATCGCTACTTGGCCTTTACTGATCGAATCAAACTAGACGAAGCCAGAGGATCTGAATCGTATGTGGTTCGTCTAACCGAGCTCAGCAAGGACTGGCTTCAAAAAACCAAACAATCTGATGTGATGACGGGGGCCTACCCAACTAGCGGAACAGAGTGCAGCGCCTACGCCCTTAGCCTAGATCGGCCTTTGCGCGCGACGGATCTATTTACAAATGCATCGTGGGCGCCGACGGCACAGAAGTTCGCTGAGGCACACTTCGAAGCTCTCGCGAAAACAGAAAAAGAATTTGATCCATCAATGATTAATGGCTACAGTCAATTCGACTTACCACCTACCGCTGATTTTTCTTTCTGTATGACTACGGATGGGTTTTATGTCGACGGGTTCTTACCCCACGTCGCCCGTGCATTAGACGGAGTGACCTTGCCATGGAGCGTCTTTGCGAACCATCTGACATCTTATGCACGCAAAGAAATCCTCGCCATCAAAAAATAATGGCGAGGATGCGTTCCCAGTGTCAGAAATATGCGAACTTGATCAGAAATAATATTGCAACCAACCAGGTTGCTGGGTGCAGGCTACGGACCTTACCGGTCATTGTCTTCAACACGACGTAGCTAATAAAACCAAATGCCAAGCCGTTAGCGATTGAATACGTAAACGGCATGATGAGTGCAGTCATCGCGGCTGGGACAGCATCGGTAATGTCATCCCAATTAATTTCTTTGAACTCGCGCATCATTAAACCAGCGACATACAAAAGTGCGGGCGCTGTTGCGTAAGCCGGCACTGACCCCGCAAGCGGAGAAATAAACAAGGCGGCTAAAAACAACACACCAATAACAAGTGCGGTAAGGCCCGTGCGTCCACCAGCTTGTACGCCTGCCGCACTTTCAATATAGGCTGTGGTACTGCTGGTTCCTAGCGCAGCACCCGCCACGATAGCCGTGCTGTCAGCAAACAAAGCACGCCCGAGGTTACCCTTTTTCTCATCAGTGACAAGACCTGCACGCTTTGCAACGCCGATCAATGTCCCCGTTGCGTCGAACACCTCAACGAGTACAAAAACCATAATCACGCTAATCAAACCGGTCTGCAGAGCACCAGCAATGTCCATTTGCAAAAAGGTCGGCGACAAGCTAGGCGGTGCAGCAAAAAATCCAGCAAATTCGTTATGACCATTCAAGGTTGAAAGTACCGTCACAGCCAATATGCCAATCAGGATTGCGCCGCGCACCCGCAGGGCATCGAGTGCTGAGATAACAAAAAAGCCAAAAATCGCGTACAAGACAGAAGGCTCGTGGAGACTACCCAAGGTGATTTTGGTTGCCTGATGGGCTACGACAATACCCGCTCCGCTCAAGGCAATAATCGCGAGAAACAAACCGATGCCGGCTACGATGGCGCTACGCAAAGCACTCGGGATACCTGCAATCAGCCACGCACGGATGCCCGTTATCGTCAGTACTAGAAATATCAGACCGGAGATAAACACTGCGCCCAGTGCCTGCTGCCAGCTAAAACCCATTCCGCCCACCACCGCAAATGCGAAGAAGGCATTGAGCCCCATTCCTGGTGCCATCCCGACAGGCCAGTTCGCAACAAATGCCATCATCAAACTTCCGATCGCTGCCGCCAAACAGGTGGCTACAAATACCGCCCCCTTGTCCATACCCGTTGAGGACAAGATCGCTGGATTGACGAACAAGATATATGACATCGTCAGGAACGTGGTCAGTCCTGCTACTAGCTCTGTACGTACGTCGGTTTGCTGCGCACGCAAATGAAAAAGCTTTTCAAACATGAGCGACTCCTTTGGTAAGTGGGTTTTTATTTAAACGAGCGATTGTTCTAGTACTCAAGTTTAGTATGTGATTCTTCTTAAAGTGTGCAAAAAGAACGGCGCACGACACAAACAAACAGATTTTCCATACAATCAGACTTGATACGCACACCTTGACAAGGTCTAGTCTTGTTTTTGGGATTAGACCCAACAAGCAAGCCGGCCGAATATCGCCAACCACCAACAGACAAGTTGAACCGATTTGAGTCTGCGTCAATTCGCCACTATTTCCGTCACCCTAACCGACCGGATTCGTAATAAACAAAACAACTGGGCCCTTGGAGGGATTCTGGCATTTGTTGCGGGTGCTGTGAATGCAGGCGGCTTTCTTGCTGGGCAACGCTACACCTCCCATATGACCGGCATCATTTCGGGCATTGCTGATGATCTCGTCATTAGCGAAATCGGCATAGTGCTTGCGGGTATTGCATTTTTGATTAGCTTTGTGTCCGGTGCCGCTGTCACAGCAGTCCTGGTAAATTGGGCAAGGCGCAAACATCTACATAGCGAATTTGCGCTTTCCTTATGTCTCGAGGCTGTTTTACTGCTTTTATTTGGCGTGCTTGGCTATTCGCTCAATATATTGGTTGAGGTTTTCGTTCCGACCACTATCTTGGTGTTGTGTTTTGTGATGGGTTTGCAAAATGCCATCATGACAAAGATTTCAAAAGCGGAAATCCGAACGACGCACATGACAGGGATCGTCACCGACATTGGGATTGAACTCGGTAGGCTGCTGTACTGGAACAGAGATCATTCATCCATGCCGCAAAAACGAGTCGTTGCTGATCGTGAAAAACTAAAAATCCATCTGATCATTTTTTCGCTCTTCTTGATCGGTGGCATCATAGGGGCCATTTCTTTCAAAAGCTTTGGCTATATCACCACCGTTCCTCTGGCTGGATTCTTGATTTTGATTTCATTGCCCCCGCTCGTTAAAGACTTGATGGAACTATGGCGAATCAAGCGGTCCTAATCAACCCAGTCTCGAGGCGCTGAGCATCTCTTTCGTTAGTCCCCAATCCGCAATTGCAGACGGGACCGGCATACCTCGAACAAGTGCAGCGCACGCCTCACCCATCGCGGGTGACGTTTGAATGCCATACCCGCCTTGAGCAGCTATCCAAAAAAAACCTGGCTG
>JACCDI010065645.1_pt1 | contig 34875 bp, 26 predicted proteins | sample 7442791 | NCBI WGS metagenome assembly JACCDI01 (sample SAMN15323434, study PRJNA562643) | freshwater metagenome | isolation source: river surface water | place: USA:Blue River Watershed | collected 2017-08-15 | reverse complement strand
CGGTAGCTTTCGGCGTCGCCCGCGATCCTCTGCCCGAGCCAGGGCAGTACCTTGAACGAGTACAGGTCATAGGGCTTCTGCAGGGCCTCGTTCACCTTCGAGAACTCCAGCACCAGCAGCTTGCCGCCCGGCTTCAGCACGCGGCGCATCTCGGCCAGCGCCGCGTCCTTGTGCGTCATGTTGCGCAGGCCGAAGGCGACCGATACGCGGTCGAAATAGTTATCGGGGAAAGGCAGCTTTTCAGCGTCGCAGATCAGCGTCGGCAGCAGCAGGCCTTCATTGATCATGCGGTCGCGGCCGACGCGCAGCATCGATTCGTTGATATCGGTGTGCCAGACCTCGCCGGTAGTCCCGGCGAGCTTCGCGAAAGCCTGCGTCAGGTCGCCAGTGCCGGCGGCGATGTCGAGCACCCGGAAGCCGGGGCGAATCCCGGCCTGCGTGACCGTGAACGCCTTCCAGATACGGTGCAGGCCGGCCGACATCAGGTCATTCATCACGTCATATTTGGCGGCGACGGAATGGAAGACCTCGGCGACCTTCTTCACCTTCTGTTCTTCGGGGACTTGCTGGTAGCCGAAATGGGTCTGGGTCATGGCGGGCGGCGGAAGCTTGCGATGCAAACCCGCATTATACAAGCGGGCAATCCTGCCGCCCGGGCGCGCTCGCCACGGCACGGCCCAGCCAGTCAGGGGACAGCCAGTCAGGGGACAACCTTAAACAAAGCGCCGCCCTTGGCAGCCATGAACCAGAAGCAAAAAACGCTCACTCATTGCCTCGGTGGCGAGGACGAGCTCGCCCTTTGATTACGGAATCCACTCTCATGATCTCTACCTCCACGGGCGCTTCCGCCCAAACCTCAGCCTCCGCCACATCCGGGGATGACGACCAGGAACACCATCGGACACCTCCATCAGCCGAGCAGCCTGAAAAATCGTCGCCGCGCATGGTCCAGCCCCCGCCAGGCGCGGAGGAAAACGGTATGGAAGTCGACAATCCGGATGACGAGGAGGCCAGGATTGGGGACCCTGGACGTCCTCCGAAGCGGGGCCGGGAAAACGATGCTGGCGCGCAGGATGCGCATAGCGAACCGAAATTCAAGCGGCAGCGCACCGGCGTCGAAACCCCGCCGGACCCGAGGGAAGCGGGCTACCTTGCCGACTCGAGTTCATCTTCATCTTCATCGTCGTCTTCATCTTCATCGTCGTCTTCATCGTCGATATCAGGCTCGCTGACATCGACCGGCTCAGGCTCCGTCGCAACAGCACCCCTGACGCTGAATGACACGGAAGTCGAGTGCCTCTTCAAGCCCTCCGGACACATCGACATGGAAAAAGCTGCAGGGGCTCTTTTCGGGGCATCGGTCAACGGATGGCCAGCAGGATTTGCGTTACTTGAAATCGCGGGCTTGTCGTCGGCACTGGAACAGGCATTGACCGAATGTGGCGTGCGCGTCCTATGGCGAGGCGCAGCGTCAGACGGGCGTCCAGACTCGCTCGCCCTTGTCACCCCCGAATCGGATCGGGCCAGCTTATCGCTGGCGCTGCTTCAGATTCAGATTAACGAGCCGGGATCCGGCCCCCTTGCGCAGGGAGTTGCCGGCAATCCTGGCGGGCAGGCTCAAGCGAATGTTCGCGAGGCGGTCGACTCCTCGGATGAGGACAGTTCGGACGAAGACAACGATGAGACGCGCAGCCGCCCCGTTGGAAAACATTCAACGGCGCTGATGATCGCCGCTCTCCTGGACGACGATGATTTATTGCGCACTTTGCTGGCCAACGGCGCCGATCCCAACCGCAGGGATCCCAACGGCAGGACGGCGCTGATGATTGCGGCCAGCCGTGGACATTTGCGGATCGTGCGCTCGCTGATCCACGATCGCAGAACGAAGGCCAACCTGACAAACACCTCGGAATGGGATGCGCTCTGCGAAGCGGCCGCTGAAGGGCATCGAAAGGTGGTGTCCCTGCTGCTGTCTTTCGGCGGCGTCCTGTTGCCACTGCAAGTGTCGCAGATATTGGGCGTCCATCCGCTGCTGCTCGCGGCCAGGCACGGACATCATGCCGTCTGCGAACTGTTCGTCAGCAAGGGCGTGGACATCGACATGGCGGACCATAGCGGATGGACGGCCTTATGGTACGCCGCACATGACGATCATCTGGCATGTTGCGAGCGCCTGCTGGATGCTGGCGCGAACATCAACCATATCGTGAGTTCCGGATCATCACTTATCTTTTTCGCAGCTTTTTGCAACAAGCTTGCACTGTTCGACCTGCTGGTAAAGCGCGGCGCAACGCTGACCTGCGGACGGGGGAACAAACCTCTGCTGAATGCCGCCGTGAAATTGAACGGAAAGGAAGTTGTCCGGCGCCTGATCGAACTGAAGATCGACATCAACGCGACCGACTCGAAGAAAAAGACCGCCCTCACCGTCGCTTGCCAGACCGATTCGACAGAGATCGCCGAGATCTTGCTCAAGGCCGGCGCCAAGCCCGACGTCGCCGATAAGGACGGCTGGAATTCGCTGGTCTACGCCGCAAGGAATGGCAACAACAAGCTGCTCGAGCTGTTGTTTGCACATGGCGCGAAACTGCGGGGCAAGGAAGACTTCGGCTACCTCGCCTTGTATGAGGCGACCAGAAACGCGCGACTGGATGCGATGAAGCTGCTTTTGTCCATGGGTGCTCCGGTGGTGACAGTGAAATGCAGGCTCCCGTCCGCCTCGTACTCCACGCCCTTGATTTTATTGCCGATGAATCCGGTGGCCTATTCCTCCGATAAACAACTCGCCTACGACGCGGTCTGTTTGCTGATTCAATACGGCACGCCATTGAATGAGGTTGACCAAGACGGCCGGGATGTGTTGATGATGGCCGTGACCAGAAGGGTCCTTCAATTAATCCCCCCACTGTTCAACAGCGGCATGACTGCGGGACAGGCTGACCGCTTTGGACTCAATGCGCTGCAGTTGGCGGCGCGTATGGCCGATGAGGCCTTGGATGGAATGCCGGGACCGGACTCCGCGCCAGGTGCCCTCGATTCGCTTTGGGCGATCGTGGAAATCGCCAAGCGCCAATCCAACTGGATATTCCTGGCATCGGCTGGCATACGTAGCGCACGGCACCTGATCACTCGAGAGATCATGTGCCAGCTACCTGACTACGCCGAACTGACTGCGGCCAACGGGATTTCATTTAATTCTTCTTCCATGGTGCTCGCCAAGGCGCAAGTCATCATGCATCAAGCCTGCCTCGATGTCGGCAACGGCTGGGATCGGGTGACTACCGAGATCTGGCTTTGCAACGCCGCAGTCCCTGTTCCAGCAATCACCGCCTATTGCGCTCATATCGAAGCTTTTCCCGTCATGAAGCGCCAATTGTTCGGGCCTGGCCCGACGGCCGAGATACCGCCACCCCATTGGGATGCCTTCTTCCATGGCGTAACGGCCAACATGGGAAAGATGGTCGTGGCCGGACATGAGATCGAGGACGCGTACGAGGATCTGGGCTGGGGAATGGGACGGGACGTGTTGACGGCGGCGGCTCGCTCCTCCATTTGGGTGGCCAGCGAATCTTCCCTGCTGCACGAACAGGAACTGGGAATGGCATTCACCACGCTGTTCGATGATTGCCTGCAAGCCGCGCTGTCATTCCAGTCTGAGCAAGTGCTCGACCTTCATGGACTACCGACGTCGGGCATCATCGCAAAAACCCTGATGCGCAAAGGAGTCTATGCCGCGCTGGCAGACGAGATAGAAAAAGCCTGGCGCACCGTCTGGAGCGAGACTATCGAAGCAGCTCCGGCAGCGGCATCCTCTTCGTCATCGGCAAGCAGTGGTGAATTTTCCTCTCGACCCGAAGCCGTTGCCATGCGTGCCGCTGATTCCGGCACCTCAATCCCTATGAGCTACAAGCAGCTCGGTGAGCAGCAATCGTCAGAACTCCTGTCGGCGTTCAGAAAGGCGCTGGCGAAAAACGTCGATTCGCCCCGTTTGCTGGCGTTGCCCGGTGCCTCGCCGAAAGTCGCCGGACTATACGCCGACCTGATGCACAGGCAGCTTCATATGCTGGTGCAATTCATCCACGGCGAGGATGACATTGAGGATGAAGTTGCGCCTGTGCCGGTAGCTGTACCTGTTCCTGTTCCTGTTCCTGTTCCTGCGGCAGCGCCTGCTCCCGAATACCAGCCTGAGCCCGAGGATTTGGCGATGTCCGAAGATTGGACTTGGATTGACGATTGGCCCTGGGCTGACCCCGACGCTTGATGTGGGCCTGAATCTCGGTCAGCAATGCTTGGGCCCTGTCTCGTTAGGCCGGACAAGCTTAATGGGAGCCGCAGCCGCCGCCTTTGACCACCATAAGCGTATCCCGGCCGGATTCGCGCGTGAATCCGGCCGCTTCCAGTTTCTGCAGGTAGTCCTCCCACAGCCGCTCGCGGTTCACGCAGAAATCGTGCAGCAGGTCCCATGAGTAAATGCCGCTGTCATGCCCGTCCGAGAATACCGGCCGGATCGCGTAATGCCCGACCGGCTCGATACCCTTGATCTCGACTTGCCGCTTGCCGGTCTGCAGCGTTTCCTGCCCGGGGCCGTGGCCGCGCACTTCGGCCGACGGCGACAGCACGCGCAGGAATTCGAAGGGCAGCTCGAACGATTCATCGCCATAGGCGAGCTCGAGCGTGCGGGAGGATGTGTGCAGGGTGATGGAAGTGGGAATCGGTGCGTTGCTCACTACAGGTCCTTTTATGCGAACGGCCTGCCAGGTGCAGGCCTCCGGCTCGCCTACAGGTAAGTGGCGAGCCTTTGCTGCATTTTGGCACGCAATGCGTCGAGCCGCTCGCGCCGCACTTGCAGCGACGCCGGCTGCGGCGCACGCTGCGGCTGTCCCCACACCGGCTGCGGAAAATGCACGTCGTCGGTGTAGCGCGGGATCACATGCCAGTGCAGGTGCGGCACCATGTTGCCGAAACTGGCGAGGTTGACCTTCTCCGGCTGCATCACTTCGCGTACCACATGCTCAACCTGCCACAGCACGTCCATCAGCAGCATGCGGTCGAGCTCGTTCAGGTCAGTCACTTCCTGCACATGGTCGCGCCAGATCACGCGGCAGAAGCCGGGGTAGTTGTCGTCGTCGACCAGCACCACGCGAAACTGCGCGCCCTGGTGCAGCACTTCGCCGCCCGGAGATTCGCACAGTTCGCAGCCTGTGACCGTGATGCTCATGTCAGACCAGCACCCGCTCGATGCCGCCGTCGTTCGCACGTTGCACGTACTCCGGCAGCCAGTTCTCGCCAAGCAGGTGGCGCGCGATCTCGACGACGATGTAATCGGCTTCGGTGCCCGAATCCTCGTTGTAGCGCGACAGGCCCTGCAGGCAGGACGGGCAGGACGTGAGAATCTTCACGTCGCCCTTGAAACCGTCAGCGCGCAGCTTGTCCGCGCCCTTGGTCATCTCGATCTCCTTGCGGAAACGCACCTGCGTCGAGATATCCGGGCGCGTGACGGCCAGCGTGCCGGACTCGCCGCAGCAGCGATCGTTCTTCTCGATCTTCTGCGCGTCGGCGGTGACGATCAGGCTGTTCACGGTCTTCAGCGGATCCTGTTGCTTCATCGGGCTGTGACAGGGATCGTGGTACATGTAGCGGGTACCGGTGACGCCTTCCAGTCTCACGCCCTTCTCGAGAAGGAATTCGTGGATGTCGACGATGCGGCAGCCGGGGAAGATCTTCTCGAATTCATAGCCCTGCAACTGGTCGTAGCAGGTGCCGCAGGACACGACGACGGTCTTGATGTCGAGGTAGTTCAGCGTGTTGGCCATGCGATGGAACAGCACGCGGTTGTCGGTGATGATCTTCTCGGCCTTGTCGTATTCGCCGCTGCCGCGCTGCGGATAGCCGCAGCACAGATACCCGGGCGGCAGCACGGTCTGCACGCCGACGTTCCACAGCATCGCCTGCGTCGCCAGACCCACCTGCGAGAACAGGCGCTCCGAGCCGCAGCCGGGGAAGTAGAACACCGCCTCCGAATCGACCGTGGTCGCCTTCGGGTCGCGGATGATGGGCACGAACTTGTTGTCTTCGATGTCGAGCAGGGCGCGCGCGGTCTTGTTCGGCAGCTTGCCCGGCATTTTCTTGTTCACGAAGTGGATCACCTGCTCGCGCACCGGCGGCTTGCCGACGGTGGCCGGCGGCGCCTTGGTCTGCTTCTTCGCGAATTTCTTGAACAGGTCGTTCGCGAAGCGCTGCGCCTTGTAGCCCCAGCCGATCATCACTTGCCGGGTCGCGTTGATGGTCGCCGGGTCGGTCGCGTTCAGGAAGAACATCGACGCCGCCGTGCCCGGATTGAACGACTTCTTGCCCATCTTGCGCAGCAGGTTGCGCATGTTCATCGACACGTCGCCGAAGTCGATATCGACCGGGCACGGGTTCAAGCACTTGTGGCAGACGGTGCAGTGCGCGCCGACGTCCTCGAACTCTTCCCAGTGCCGGATCGAGATGCCGCGCCGGGTCTGCTCTTCGTACAGGAAGGCCTCGACCAGCAGCGAAGTCGCGAGGATCTTGTTGCGCGGCGAGTAGAGCAGGTTCGCGCGCGGCACATGGGTCGCGCACACAGGCTTGCACTTGCCGCAGCGCAGGCAGTCCTTCACGCTGTTGGCGATCGCGCCGATGTCGGACTGCTGCATGATCAGCGACTCGTGCCCCATCAGGCCGAACGACGGCGTGTAGGCATTGCGCAGGTCGGCGTTCTCCAGCAGCTTGCCCTTGTTGAAGCGGCCCTCGGGATCGACGCGGCGCTTGTAGTCGCGGAACTCGCCGATCTCGTCTTCCGTCAGGAATTCGAGCTTGGTGATGCCGATGCCGTGCTCGCCGGAGATCACGCCATTCAGCGAGCGCGCCAGCGCCATGATGCGCTCGACCGCCGCGTGAGCATCCTTCAGCATCTGGTAGTCGTCGGAGTTCACCGGCAGGTTGGTGTGCACGTTGCCGTCGCCGGCGTGCATGTGCAGCGCGACGAACACGCGGCCGCGCAGCACGCGCTTGTGGATCGCCGAGCATTCGTCGAGGATCAGCTTGAACGCGGCGCCGCCGAAGATCTGGCGCAGCAGAGCGCGCACCTCGGCCTTCCATGAGATGCGTATCGTGCGGTCCTGCAGCACGTCGAATACGGTAACCCCGGGCTGCGATGCAGTGCGCGCGTCGAGGTCGGCCTGCAGCCCCTCCAGGCCAAGCCCGGCCAGCTGCGGCTTCGCGTCGACCAGCTGGCTGTCGAGGTTCGCCAGCAGCCAGGACCAGCGCTGCTGCACGCGCGAGATCATCGCGGTCGCCTCGGCGACGCGGTCTTCCAGCAGCTCGGCCGGCGGTATCTCGAAGCCTTCGCTGTCGTCGCTCTTGCCGAGCGGCAGATGGCCCTTCGCGAAGAAAGCCTGCAATTCGACCAGCAGCTTGAGCTTGTTCGCGATCGACAGCTCGATGTTGATGCGCTCGATGCCGTCGGTGTACTCGCCCATGCGGTCGAGCGGGATCACGACGTCTTCGTTGATCTTGAATGCATTGGTGTGGCGAGCGATCGCGGCGGTGCGCGCGCGGTCGAGCCAGAATTTCTTGCGCGCCTCGGGGCTGACGGCGACAAAACCTTCGCCGACGCGCGTGTTCGCCAGACGGATCACTTCGGAGGTCGCTCGCGCGACCGCGTCTTCATCGTCGCCGACGATGTCGCCGAACAGCGCCATCTTCGGCAGCACGCCGCGCTTGGACTTGGTCGCATAGCCGACCGCGCGCAGGTAGCGCTCGTCGAGGTGTTCGAGGCCGGCCAAGATCGCGCCGCCCTTTTTGGTCTCCGCGTCGAGGAAGTCCTTGATCTCGACGATGGACGGGATCGCATCGCGCGCCTGGCCAAAAAATTCCAGGCAGACGGTGCGCGCATATTTCGGCATCTTGTGCAGGATCCAGCGCGCCGACGTGATCAGGCCGTCGGTGCCTTCCTTCTGCACGCCGGGCAGCCCGGCGAGGAATTTGTCGGTGACGTCCTTGCCGAGGCCTTCCTTGCGGAAGCGGCGGCCTTCGATCTCGAGCACTTCGGTGCGGAACGGCTCGTTCCTGCGGCCGCGCTCGGCCGGATGCGTCCACTCGAGCTTGAAACGCGCAACGGGTGCGTCATGGATCTTGCCGAGGTTGTGGTCGATGCGCGTGACTTCGAGCCAGTCGCCGTTCGGGTCGACCATGCGCCAGCTTGCGAGGTTGTCGAGCGCGGTGCCCCACAGCACGGCCTTCTTGCCGCCGGCGTTCATCGCAATGTTTCCGCCTATGCAGGACGCCTCGGCCGAGGTCGGATCGACCGCGAACACGAAGCCGGCCTTCTCGGCCGCATCCGACACGCGCTTGGTGACGACGCCGGCGCCGGAATAGATCGTCGCGTAGTCGCGATCGACACCGGGCAGCTTCGTCATCTCGACCGCGCCGAGGTCTTCGAGCTTTTCGGTGTTGATCACCGCCGACATGGGCGTGAGCGGAATCGCGCCGCCGGTGTAGCCGGTGCCGCCGCCGCGCGGGATGATGGTCAGGCCGAGTTCGATACAGCCCTTCACGAGGCCTGCCATCTCGTCTTCGGAATCCGGCGTCAGCACGACGAACGGGTATTCGACGCGCCAGTCGGTCGCATCGGTCACGTGCGACACGCGCGACAGCCCGTCGAACTTGATGTTGTCGGACGCGGTGTAGCGGCGCAGCGTGCGCTTCGCGCGCCGGCGCAGCTCGTGCATCTGCCTGAATTCGGCCGCGAAGTCCTTCACTGCCTGCCGCGCCAGCTCGACCAGCGTGCCCACGTGCTGCTTGCGCTGCCGGATCTCGGGCTCGAGCGTCTGGTCGTCTTCGGCCACCATGCGGCGGCGGTCGACTTCATTGAGGCGGTGATACAGCGCATCGATCAGCGCTTCGCGGCGCGACGGATTGTCGAGCAGATCATCCTGCAGGTAGGGATTGCGACGCACGACCCAGATGTCGCCGAGCACTTCGTACAGCATGCGCGCGGAGCGGCCGGTCTGGCGCAGGCTGCGCAGCTGCGTGATCAGGTCCCACGCGGTGTCGCCTAGCAGGCGGATCACGATTTCGCGATCGGAGAACGACGTGTAGTTGTACGGGATCTCGCGCAGGCGCGCCGGCTGGCTGCCTTCGGGCGCGTCGGTAAGCAAGGCTTGGATTTGCGCAGGTGCGTTCATCAGAGGAAACAATGCCTGAGAAGCTAAAAAGGCATTTTACCGTATTGCGCTGCACAAGACTTGTGCAGAACCCTTGTATTCACAGGGGAATTGCACGCTTCACCACAGCATCAGCAGCCGGTGCCAGACGCTGTCGGGTATTTCGAGCAGGATCAGCGTGACGGACAGGTAGCGCAGCGCCTTGCCTGCCGCCATCCAGAGCACGCAGCGCCAGAATGGCAGCTCCAGCCAGCCGGCCAGCGCGCACAGCGGGTCCCCGATCACGGGCAGCCAGGCCAGCAGCAAGGTCTTCGGGCCGAAACGCTGCAGCCAGCCGAACCAGCGGCTCTGCCGCTCATGTGTGAAGGCCTTGTTCGCGCCATAGCCCATCGCATCGTTGATCACGCCGCCCAGCGTATTGCCGATGGTGGCTGTGGCCAGCGCAGGCCACAGCAAGTCCTGATTGGCCTTGACCACCGCGAACAAGGCCGGCTCCGACCCCATCGGCAGCAGCGTCGCCGACACCAGGCTGACGACGAACAGCGCAGGCAGGCCGACGGTCGGCAGCGCGAGCGCGGCCAGTCCGGCGCTCAACAGGTCGGGCAGCATCGGAGGTCGGCGGCGAGGGCTTTGGCGAGGGCAGTCGAGCGTGGGGCTGGCAAGGGGCGTCCTTTATAATCCACAACCATGAGCACCGATTATCTGAGAAAAATCCTGACCTCGCGCGTGTATGACGTCGCGATCGAAACCCCGCTTGAGTTCGCCCCCAACCTGTCCGAACGCACGGGCAACCGCATCTACTTCAAGCGCGAGGACATGCAGAGCGTGTTCAGCTTCAAGCTGCGCGGAGCGTACAACAAGATGGCGCACCTGACGCCGGCGCAACTGAAGCGCGGCGTGATCTGCGCGTCGGCCGGCAATCATGCGCAGGGCGTCGCGCTGTCGGCCAGGACGCTGGGCTGCCGCGCGGTGATCGTGATGCCGACCACTACGCCGCAGGTGAAGGTCGATGCAGTGCGCGCGCGCGGTGGCGAAGTGGTGCTGGCCGGCGATTCGTACTCCGACGCCTACCAGCACGCGCTGAAGCTGGAGAAGAAGGAAAAACTGACCTTCGTGCATCCTTTCGACGATCCCGACGTGATCGCCGGGCAGGGCACGATCGCCATGGAAATCCTGCGCCAGCACGCCGGGCCGATACACGCGGTATTCGTCGCCATCGGCGGCGGCGGACTGGTGGCCGGCGTCGGCGCGTACATCAAGGCAGTGCGCCCGGACATCAAGGTGATCGGCGTGCAGACCACCGACTCGGACGCGATGGCGCGCTCGCTGAAGGCCGGGCGGCGTGTCGCCTTGAACGATGTCGGCCTGTTCTCCGACGGCACTGCGGTCAAGCTGGTCGGCGAAGAGACCTTCCGGCTCGCGAAGCAGGTGGTCGACGAGATCATCCTGGTCGACACCGACGACGTGTGCGCCGCGATCAAGGACGTGTTCACCGATACCCGCAGCATCCTCGAGCCGGCCGGCGCGCTCGCGATCGCCGGCGCCAAGGCCTATGTGGAGCGCGCGGAGAAGTCGCGCAAGCCGGTGCGCGGCGAGACGCTGGTGGCGATTGCCTGCGGCGCGAACATGAACTTCGACCGGCTGCGCTTCGTCGCCGAGCGCGCGCAGATCGGCGAGGCGCACGAGGCAGTGTTCGCGGTCACGATTCCCGAGGAGCGCGGCAGCTTCAAGCGTTTTTGCCAGCTGGTCGGCGCGCGCGCGGTGACGGAATTCAATTACCGCATCAGCGACGAAAAAAAGGCGCACGTGTTCGTCGGCCTGCAGGTCGCCAACCGCGACGAGCCCGGCAAGATCAGCAAGCATTTCGAAAAGCAGGGCTTCAAGACCATCGACCTCACGCACGACGAGCTGGCCAAGCTGCACATACGCCACCTGGTCGGCGGCAAGAGCGCGCTGGCGCACGACGAGATCCTGTACCGCTTCGAATTCCCCGAGCGCCCGGGCGCGCTGATGCGCTTCCTCGACAGCATGGCACCGAACTGGAACATCAGCCTGTTCCACTACCGCAGTCAGGGCGGCGACGTCGGCCGCGTACTGGTTGGCCTGCAGGTGCCGAAGAAAGAGATGAAGGCCTTCCGTGCGTTCCTTTCCACGCTGGGGTATCGTGCGTGGGATGAGAGCGAGAATCCGGCGTACAAGCTATTCCTGTAACCAGAGATTCTCATTGAACAACCATGGACCCCGGCCTGCGCCGGGGTGACGTTTTTATGGCCAACGGCGCTTGAAACGTCCTCCCGGCGCAGGCCGGGATCCAGCGTCTTGCGCAACATTAAGTAGCCCCCTGTCATGAGCCACGCCCCCTCCGACTCGCCGCTCGGCAAGCCCACCGCTTACCGCGACACCTACGACGCCTCGCTGCTGTTCCCGATCCCGCGCGCAGAAGCGCGCGCGACTCTCGGCATTACCGGCACGCTGCCCTTCTTCGGCATGGACGTGTGGAATGCGTATGAGCTGTCCTGGCTGAACATGCGCGGCAAGCCGCAGGTCGCGATCGCGACGCTGATGGTGCCGGCAGATACGCCGAACATCGTCGAGTCGAAGTCGATGAAGCTGTACTTCAACTCGCTGAACCAGTCGAAGATCGCCGGCCCCGAGGCCTTGCAGGAGTTGCTGCGCGCCGACCTGTCGGCTGCGTTCGGCGCGAATATCCAGTTGAAGCTGGTACCGGCGGCCGATTTCGGCAAGCTGCAGATGGGCGAGCTCGACGGCCTGCTGCTGGACCGGCTCGACATTGAAGTCGACCGCTACGAACCTGACGCCGCCTTGCTTAAAACGAATGCTGACGAAGCGCCGGTGGAAGAGACCCTGGTGTCGCACCTGCTGAAGTCGAATTGCCCGGTCACCAACCAGCCGGACTGGGCGAGCGTGCAGATCCGCTACGCGGGCAATCCTGTCGACCAGGAAGGTCTGCTGAAATACCTGATCGGCTTCCGCCAGCACCAGGGCTTCCATGAGAACTGCGTCGAACGCATTTTCATGGACATCCTGCGCCAGTGCGCTCCGGCCAAACTGCTGGTGAGCGCACGCTACACGCGGCGCGGCGGACTGGACATCAATCCGTGGCGAGCAAATTTTCCATTGAGCAAGATGCCTTCGAATGACCGTAATGGCCGGCAATGAGCCCGTCGGCGGCGAGTCAACTTTGCGCAACCCGGCGCATCAAAGCATTTGCTATCGGCTGTCGGCAGGTATAGATTTAGCGCCCGGGCAACGGCCCGGACCGGGATAAAGAAAATCGCGCTTTTGCAATTGCAGCAAGAACGCCTAAAACGACTGCGAGACCGTCACCGACTTTGCTACGCCGAGCAGCCAGAATGCTCCTATAATGCCCGGCGAGGTATTTATTGTGCAACGCATCATGACCCAATTCAGTCAAATCCTGCCCGCGACGAATGTCGTGCTCGACCTGGAATGCTCCAGCAAGAAGCGCGCGTTCGAGCAGGCTGGCCTGATCTTCGAGAATAACTGCGGGATAGCCCGCTCGACCGTGTCGGACAACCTGTTCGCGCGCGAGCGCCTGGGCTCGACCGGGCTGGGACATGGGGTCGCCGTGCCGCATGGCCGCATTCGCGGGCTGAAAGCGCCGCTGGCCGCCTTCGTCCGGCTGTCCGAGCCCATTCCTTTCGAATCGCCGGATGGCGAACCGGTCAAGCTATTGATCTTCCTGCTTATTCCGGACAACGTCACCCAGCAGCATCTGGAAATCCTGTCAGAGATCGCCGAGATGTTCTCCGACAAGGCGTTCCGCGTCGCGATGATCGAGGACGCCGACGCCTCGTCCCTGCACGAGCGACTGGTGAACTGGCAGCCGTCCGAGCGCAACGTCGTCTGACATGCCCGCCACGACCCCGCTATCCATCCAGGAACTGGTTGATGACAACCTCGAGTCGCTGCGGCTCGGCTGGCTGGCCGGCGAGGCAGGCCGCAGCCGCCTGATCTATGGCGACGCCGCATCGGCCGCCGACCAGATCGGCCACCTGAACCTGATCCACCCGGGACGCATCCAGGTCTTCGGCCAACAGGAAATCGATTACCTGCTGCGGCTGTCGGAAAACAGCCGCCTGTTCCAGACGCGCGAACTGGTCGCCGGCTCTCCGCCGGCTTTCATCATTGCGCAATCGCTGGAGCCGCATCCGCACATCGTGCAGGTATGCAACGAGTACAACATACCCTTGCTGACCACGCCGCTGCCGGCGGCGCAGGTGATCGACTACCTGCGCGTCTATCTGTCCAAGAAGCTGGCCACGCGGGTGACCATGCATGGCGTGTTCATGGACGTGCTCGGTGTCGGCGTTCTGATCACCGGGGAATCGGGACTGGGCAAAAGCGAACTCGGCCTGGAACTGATCTCGCGCGATCACGGCCTCGTGGCCGATGACGCGGTGGAGTTTTCGCGCATCGCGCCGAACATGATCGAAGGCCGCTGCCCGTCGCTGCTGCAGAACCTGCTCGAGGTGCGCGGCCTCGGCCTGCTCGATATCAAGGCCATCTTCGGCGAGACCGCGGTACGCCGGAAAATGCGCCTGAAGCTGATCGTTCACCTGGTGCGGCGCAAGACGCTCGAGGAAAACTACGAGCGCCTGCCGCTGAACCACCAGACCCAGGAAGTGCTCGGCCTGCCGATCCGCAAGGTGGTGATTCCGGTCGAGGCCGGCCGCAACATCGCGGTGCTGCTGGAAGCGGCGGTGCGCAACACCATCCTGCAAATGCGCGGCATCGATACGCTCGCCAATTTCATGGAACGCCAGCAGCGCGCGATGGGCGACGAGTAAGCGGCTGTCGCGACAGGTCGCTGGCCAGATGTGCCGGCGCAGACAGTACGACCTGTACGGCAACGCGGCTGGCGGACTGACGGGACAGGCGCTCACGCCTTTCAAGATTGCTTTCCGCTATCATGCGGCCATGCGCATCATTCTCCTCACCGGCATTTCGGGCTCCGGCAAATCGGTCGGCCTGAACGCGCTCGAAGACGCCGGCTACTTCTGTGTCGATAACCTGCCGCCTGCGCTGCTGCGCGCGCTGGTCGAGACGCGCGTGGCCGAAGGCGCGCAGAAGCTCGCGGTGGCGGTCGATGCGCGCAGCGCGTCCTCATTGTCCGAGTTGCCCGACACGATCAACTGGATGAAGGCGCAGGGACATGCGGTCGACGTGGTGTTCCTGACCGCGAAGACCGAGTCGCTGATCAATCGCTTTTCCGAGACCCGGCGCAGCCATCCGCTGTCGCACCGTATTGCGCCGCAGGGCATGCAGGCAGACATGCCGACCCTGACCGAATGCATACGGCAGGAACGCGAGATGCTGGCCGCGATCGAAGGGCTGGGACACCAGATCGATACGTCGGGCCTGTCCGCGAACCAGTTGCGCGCATGGATCAAGGACCTGGTCCACAGCGGGCAGAGCGCGCCGCTGTCGCTGCTGTTCGAATCCTTCGCGTTCAAGTACGGCGTGCCGCTGGATGCCGACCTAGTGTTTGACGTGCGCGTCTTGCCGAACCCCTTCTATGACAAGCAGCTGCGGCCGCTGACGGGCAGGGACCAGCCCGTGATCGATTTCCTCGCCGCCCAGCCGGAAGCAACCGGCATGCTGGAAGACGTATGCGCGTTCGTCGACAAGTGGCTGCCGGCGTTCGAGCGCGACAACCGCAGCTACCTGACGGTCGCCATCGGTCGCACCGGCGGACAGCACCGGTCGGTATTCATGGTCGAGCAGCTCGCCGCCCGCTTCCGCGACCGCGCCCGCGTGCTGGTGCGGCACCGCGAACTCGATGACCGCTGACGGCATGGATACCTCCGACTGGATACCGCTGTTCCCGCTGAAGACCGTGCTGTTCCCCGGCGGCGTGCTTCCGCTGCGCGTGTTCGAGACGCGCTACGTGGACATGGTGCGCGCGTGCATGAAGCACGATGCGCCGTTCGGCGTGGTCGCGATACGCGCCGGCGACGAAGTCGGCAATGCGGCCGAACCCTGCGCCGTCGGCACCCTGGCCCACATCACCGAATGGGACATGCCCGAGTTCGGCGTGCTGCTGCTGACCACGCTGGGCGGCGAACGCTTTCGCATCATCGAGCGCCGCACCTCGCCGAGCCAGCTGGTCGAGGCACGCATCGAGCGCCTGCCGGCCGATGGCAAGGCTGACGGCGGGCAGGCGCTGGAGCTGTGCGCGAACGTGCTGCGCGTGGTGATCGACGACTTGCTCGATCGTGCGAGCGAAGAAGGCGACGACGGCTTCATCAGCCCCTTCCCGGAGCCGCACCGGCTCGATGACGCCGGCTGGGTCGCGAACCGCTGGGCAGAGATGCTGCCCATTGCCCTCGAGCAGAAGCAGGAACTGCTGGAACTCGACGATGCGGCGGCGAGGCTGCAGAAAGTGGAGCAGTATCTGCGCGAAAACGGCGTGATCTGAATCAGGACCCGCCGAGCAATTTCCTCACCGGAGAAGGCAGCGCGGCATCCGCCAGCGTTTCCATCGCGCGCCAGAAATAGGGCGACTGCCCTGCCATCCAGTGGCGCTTGGCCAGATCGACCCTGAGCGGCGTCACGAACAGCTTGTAATGCGTGAACGCGTGCATGAACCCGGGCAGCGTTTCGATCTGCGCGATCTCGCCGATGTCGGCCAGCGCCGCAAGAATCTCAGCCTGCAAGTCATGCGCCGACGCATCACCGCCGAGCCGCTCGAGCTCCGGCAATGACTGCAATCCTCCCCAGATGCCGGACGGGGGTCGCTGCTCCAGCAGGATCTCGCCCTGATGCACCACCACCAGCATCACCGTCGATTTCTCCGGCGTCGCCTTCTTCGGCTTGCGTGCCGGAAGTTCGGCCGTGCGGCCGCTCGCGTATGCGATGCAGCGCGACTGCATCGGGCAGTCGGCACAGCGCGGCCTGGTTCTCGTGCAGAGGGTCGCGCCGAGATCCATCAGGCCTTGTGTGTAGGACTCGATGTCGCGCTCGGGCAGCAAGGCCGACGCGCGCTGCCACAACTGCTTTTCCACCGCCGACTGCCCGGGGAATCCTTCGATGCCGAACACGCGGCAGAAAACGCGCTTCACGTTGCCGTCCAGGATGGCCGCACGCGTGCCGTACGCAAACGCTGAAATCGCCGCCGCCGTCGATGGGCCGATGCCGGGCAGTGCGGCCAGCTGTTCGACGTCCGACGGAAAGCGTCCGCCATGCCGCTCGACCACGGCCTGCGCGCAGCGATGCAGGTTGCGCGCGCGCGTGTAATAGCCGAGGCCGGCCCACAGCGCCATCACCTCCTCCACCGGCGCCGCAGCCAGTGCTGCCACCTCGGGGAAGCGCTGCAGGAAGCGCTGGTAATACGGGATCACGGTCGCGACCTGCGTCTGCTGCAGCATGATCTCGGAGAGCCAGATGCGGTACGCATCGCGCGTCTGCTGCCACGGCAGCTGATGGCGGCCGTGCCGCTTCTGCCACGCGACCAGCAGTTCGGAAAACGAAGCATCTTCCGGCGCCTGCGCCGAAGCGGCGATGCGCTTCATCGCTGGCAGCGTCCGCAATAGAAGGTCGAGCGCTGTCCCTGCACGATGCGTCGCACCGTCGTACCGCACTGCCGGCACGGTTCGCCCTCGCGGTCGTACACGAAATAGCTCTGCTGGAAGTAGCCGGACGCGCCATCGGCGCCGATGAAGTCGCGCAGGCTGCTGCCGCCCTGCGCGATCGCGGCGGCCAGTATGCGCCGTATCGCAGCGGCCAGCTTCTCGTAACGCGCAAGCGAGATCCTCTTCGCGGCGGTGTTCGGATGGATGCCCGCCTCGAACAGGCTCTCGCACGCATAGATGTTGCCGACGCCGACGACGATGTCGCCGGCCAGCAGCACCTGCTTGATCGCCGCAGCGCGCGTGCGCGTTGCGCGATGCAGCAGCTGCGCGAGGTCGTCGCGGCCGAGCGGCTCGACGCCGAGACCGCGCAACAGCAAATGCCCATCGATATCGCCATCCTCCAGCGGATGCCAGAGCACCGCGCCGAAGCGGCGCGGATCGGTGAGGCGCATCACTTGCGTAGGCAGCTCGAGGTCGAAATGGTCATGCTTTTGCGGCGCCAGCCCCGGCGGCAGCATGCGAAGGTGGCCGGACATGCCAAGATGGATAATCAGCGTGCCGTGGTCAAAATTCAGCAGCAGGTATTTGCCGCGCCTCGCGGTCGAACGGATCACGCGGCCGGCGAGCAGTGCAGGCAGGTTCTCCGGGAAAGGCCAGCGCAGGCCGCTGCGGCGCAGCACCACGCCGCATACCTTGCGGCCCTCGACATGCGGCGCGATACCCTGGCGGGTGACTTCGACTTCGGGCAATTCTGGCATGCGGGTGGCTAGATGGAATTCCGCTCAAACAAGCTTGCCCTGACGTTGACGGCTTTCAGCGTAAAATCGCCATTCGACCGCTTCACAACGCGCATCGCGCAGAGCACAGCACGGAATTTCTCTTGAAAAAATTTTCGACCATTCTAACCCTGTCCGCGTTGCTCGCGTCGGCCGCCGCCGTCCATGCAGCGCCGCTACCGGCTGCGGCCCCGCCGCAAGATGTGCCGCCGAACGTCGCGCTGTCGGAGCAACTGATCTACAAATACCTGTCGGCCGAACTGGCGTTCCAGCGCGGCGAGACCTTTGGCGCGTATTCGACCATGGCCGCTCTCGCACGCAGCACCGGCGACGCGCGCATCGCGCGGCGCGCGCTCGAATTCGCGGTGAGCGGATCCCTCGCGGCCGAGGCGCTGAAGGCGGCGCGGCTGTGGCGCGAGCTTGCGCCACGCTCTGAGGAGGCGGCGCAGGCGCTGACCGGCCTGCTGATTGCGAACAACCGTCTCGACGAAGCCAAATCTGCGCTCGCGCAACAACTGGCTGCCAGCACAGCGGACACGCTGCCGGGCGTCATCGCCACCACGCAGCGCCAGCTGGCGCGCGTGGCCGACCGCAACCGTGCGCAGGGCATGCTGCGCGAACTGCTCGAGCCCTATCGCGATTCGCTCGATGCCCAACTCACGCTCGTGCAGGCGGCCATGGTCGCGGGCGACCGCGCGGCGGCGCTGCGCGAGGCGCGCTCCGCGCTGCAGAAGCATCCGGAATCGGAGCTGGCCGCGCTGATGCTGGCGCAAATCATCGAGGACAAGACCGAGGCGGCGCAGTCGCTGGCCGACTTCCTGAAGAAGAACCCGAAGGCGCGCGAGGTTCGCCTTGCGTATTCGCGCATGCTGATCGAGCAGAACAAGCTGCCCGAGGCGAAGGCGGAATTCGCGCAGATCCTGAAGCTATACCCGGACGACCGCACGACCCTGTATGCGCTCGGCCTGCTGGCCACGCAGGCGGGAGACCTGAAGGATGCGGAAAAATACCTGTCCTCGTACATCCGCACGCTGGGTGGCGAACCGGATCGCGAACGCGATTCGACGCAGGCGCTGCTGGTGCTCGCGCAGATCGCCGAGGAGCGCGATGACATCCGGGGCGCGCTGGGCTGGCTCGAAAAGGTCGATCCGGCCAATGCTGCCGGCTACCTCAGCGCCACGCTCAAGCGCGCGCAGCTGGTCGCCCGGTCGGGCGACATGGACGCGGCACGCGCGATCCTGCACAGGGCCAGCATAGAGAGTGACGACGATCGCGTGAAGCTGATCGCCGGCGAGGCCCAGCTGCTGCGCGACAGCGGCCGCATCGACGATGCGCTGAACCTGGTCGCCGAGGCGCTGGAGACCAACAAGGACAGCGTCGACCTGCTGTACGAGCACGCGATGCTGGCCGATAAGGCGAAACAGTTCGACCTGATGGAGCGCCAGCTGCGCCGCATCATCAAGCTCGCGCCCGACAACCAGCACGCCTACAACGCGCTCGGCTATTCGTTCGCGGACCGCAACGTGCGGCTGCAGGAAGCCTACGACCTGGTCAGCAAGGCCAACCAGATCGCGCCGGAAGATCCCTACATCCTCGACAGCCTGGGCTGGGTCGAATTCCGCCTCGGTCGTTACGAAGACGCGGCCCGTACGCTGGGGCGCGCGTTCGACCTGAAGGCCGACCCCGAGATTGCCGCCCATCTGGGCGAGGTGCTGTGGAAGCTCGGACGCGAGGACGAGGCGAAGAAGCTGTGGCGCAACGCGAACGCGAAGGATCCGAAGAACGAGACCCTCAAGGGCACGCTGCAACGGCTGCAGGTAAAGCTGTAAACAGATGCAGCGCCGCGCTTTCCTGCTGTCGCTGCTGGCCCTGGCCGGCTGCGCCGCCACGGGCCCGCTGCCCTCGGGAGTGCGGCCTTATCGGGAGGACGTTTCACTGTCAGGCCGCCTGTCGGTCAGTTACCTGCAGTCCGGCCAGCCGCAGTCGCTGCAAGGCAAATTCCGCTGGCTGCAGCGGCGCGACCGCACCGAGATCGATCTTTACTCCCCGCTCGGCCAGACCATGGCGCGCATCACGATCACGCCGGACCGCGCGTGGCTGCAGCAATCCGGCGGGGCGATGCGCGAGGCCGCCAGCGCCGACGCGCTGACCGAGGCGGCGCTGGGCTGGCCGCTGCCGGTCGATGGCCTGCGCTTCTGGCTGCAAGGCTTCATTGCGGATGCCGACCGGCGGCTGCGGGCAGTCACGCCGGCCGACACGGCGAGCCTGCACAGCGACGGCTGGCAGGTGAACTATGTCAGCTGGCAGGACGGCGGCGGCTACCCGGCGCCCAGGCGCATCGATTTCACGCGCGAAGAAACACGCGGCCCGCTGTCACTGCGCATCGTGATCGACGGCTGGAACGATGGCAACTGAGCGAGCACCGGACATGAAGCGATCGCTGCGACACTGCGCCGCCCCGGCCAAGCTGAACCTCTTCCTGCACGTGACCGGCCGCCGCGATGACGGCTACCACCTGCTGCAGTCGGTGTTCCAGCTGATCGCCCTGCACGATGAACTGCACTTCACGCTGCGCGACGACGACGCCATCGTGCGCGTCACCGACATCGCCGGCGTGCCGGCCGAAGACGACCTGGCCATCCGTGCCGCGCGCCTGCTGAAGGCCGCCGCCGCAGAACGCGGATTGCCGACGACCGGCGTCGACATCGCCATCGACAAGCGGCTGCCGATGGGCGGCGGCATCGGCGGCGGCTCGTCCGACGCCGCCACCACGCTGATCGCACTCAACCACCTGTGGGACACGCAACTGTCGCGCGCAGAACTGATGCGCATCGGCCTGTCGCTGGGCGCCGATGTGCCCTTCTTCCTGCTCGGCCGCAATGCCTTTGTCGAGGGCATAGGCGAGCGGCTGACGCCGCTGGACACCCCGGACAGCTGGTTCGTTCTGGTTCATCCGGGGGTGTCGGTTCCGACTCCGCTGATTTTCAAGTCGCCTGAATTGACACGCGACAGCAAAATGGTCACAATAGCGGACTTTTCTGAACGCCTTCCCGCGTTCGGGAAAAACGATTTGCAAGCAGTAGCCGCCCGCGCCTTCCCGCCGGTCGCAGACGCCCTCGAGTGGCTGTCGGACTTTGGCGAGGCACGGATGACCGGCTCCGGCGCCTGTGTATTTGCCGCCTTCGCATCGCAAGACGATGCCGACGCGGCGCTCCGGCGAGTGCCCCCCGAGTGGCGCGCATGGAAGACCAGGACGCTGGCAGCCCACCCGATGGCACGCTGGCTGCAATCGTGATGTCGAATTCGTCTGGCCGGTCGGCCGGACAACAGGTTGTGTAGGGGAATCGCCAAGTTGGTTAAGGCACCGGATTTTGATTCCGGCATTCCAAGGTTCGAATCCTTGTTCCCCTGCCATTGAATCAGTCTCGCTGGCAAAGCTGCCGCGGAACGATAAAAAAAGCGCAACAAAAAATGCAAAGCCGCCAATACAGGGTCCCGCGCCCGGTCTTGGCGGCTTTTCCAACTTTTAGGATTCAGCAACCATGGTCCACGAGAACCTGATGGTGTTCACCGGGACGGCCACCCCGGAACTCGCCGCCGGCGTCGCACAGCAACTTGGCATCCCGCTCGGCAAGGCCGTCGTCACTCGCTTCTCGGACGGCGAGATCATGGTCGAGATCAACGAGAACGTGCGCGGCAAGGATGTGTTCGTGCTGCAGTCCACCTGCGCGCCGACCAATGACAACCTGATGGAAATCATGCTGATGGTCGATGCATTGAAGCGCGCATCGGCCGGCCGCATCACCGCCGTGCTGCCGTACTACGGCTACGCACGCCAGGATCGTCGCCCGCGCTCGGCGCGCGTCGCGATCTCGGCCAAGGTGGTGGCCAACATGCTGCAGGACGTCGGCGTCGAGCGCGTGCTGATCATGGACCTGCACGCGGACCAGATCCAGGGCTTCTTCGACATCCCGGTCGACAACGTGTACGCGTCGCCGGTGCTGCTGGCTGACCTGGTGGAAAAGAAATACGAAGACCTGCTGGTCGTGTCGCCGGACGTCGGCGGCGTGGTCCGTGCGCGCGCGCTGGCGAAGAAGCTCGGCTGCGACCTTGCGATCATCGACAAGCGCCGCCCGAAGGCGAACGTGTCCGAAGTGATGCACATCATCGGCGAGGTCGAAGGCCGCAACTGCGTGATCATGGATGACATGGTCGACACCGCCGGCACGCTGACCAAGGCGGCCGAGGTGCTCAAGGAGCGTGGCGCGAAGAAAGTCGTCGCGTACTGTACGCACCCGGTGCTGTCGGGCCCGGCGATCGAGCGCATCGAAAAGTCGCCGCTGGACGAGCTGGTCGTCACGAACACCATCCCGCTGTCGGACGCGGCGAAAGCCTGCAAGAAAATCCGCCAGCTGACCTGCGCACCGCTGCTGGCCGAGACCATCCGTCGCATCAGCAAGGGCGATTCGGTGATGTCGCTGTTTGCAGAGGACGAGGCAGCAGGTTAACAAGCATTCGGGGCGCCGCACGAGCGGCGTCCTTTTCAATGTCCCCTGGTCGCGGGGGGCATAAACTCAGGGCGCAAGCCCATAACAGGAGTAGTCATGGAAGTCATCGCATTCCCACGTAACGATCAGGGGTCCGGAGCGAGCCGCCGCCTGCGTCGTGCTGGCCAAACCCCGGGCATTATCTACGGCGGTACGGAAGCACCGGTCGCTATCGCGCTCGACCACAACGCGCTGTACCACGCGCTGAAGAAAGAAGCGTTCCACTCGTCCATCCTCGACATGAAGGTCGACGGCAAGGCTGAAAAAGTCGTGCTGCGCGACTTCCAGGTGCACGCCTACAAGCAACTGGTGATGCACGTCGACTTCCAGCGCGTCGATCCGAACCAGAAGCTGCACGTGAAAGTGCCGCTGCACTTCGTGAACGCCGATATCGCTCCGGTCGTGAAACTGTCGGGCGGCGTCATCAGCCACGTGCTGAACGAACTCGACGTCAGCTGCCTGCCGAAAGACCTGCCGGAGTTCATCGAGGTCGACCTGTCGGGCATGACCGAGGGCGCATCCTTCCACGTCGCCGACCTGAAGCTGCCGGCCGGCGTGACCGCCGTGCACGCGAAGGAAAACCCGACCATCGCAGTCGCGGTCATCCCGCGCGGCGCGAAGGCCGAGGGCGCTGCCGAAGGCGGCGAAGAGCAGAAGTAATTCAGCACCCGGCACTGCGAAAAGCCCGTCCCTGTGACGGGCTTTTTTGCGCGCCCCGCTTCTGCAAGCGTCACTTTGCAATAATCCGCGAACTCCTGAAAAAACCGTCATGCCCAGCGCACCCATCCGCCTGATCGTCGGCCTCGGCAATCCCGGCGCCGACTACGAACAAACCCGACATAACGCCGGCTTCTGGCTGATCGACCAGCTTGCGCGCGGCGACTTGCGCAAGGAATCGCGCTTCAACGCGCTGGCGGCGAAGGTCAGGATCGCCGGCAACGAGGTCTGGCTGCTCGAACCGCAGACCTTCATGAACCGCTCCGGCCAGTCGGTCGGTGCGCTGGCCCGCTTCTTCAAGATCAATCCGGATGAAATCCTGGTCGCGCACGATGAACTCGACCTCGCGCCCGGTATCGCCAAACTGAAAAAGGGTGGCTCGTCCGGCGGACATAATGGGCTCAAGGACATCAGCGCCGCACTCGGCACGCAGGATTACTGGCGGCTGCGCATTGGCATCGGCCATCCACGTGAGCTGAAATTGCAGCAGCCCGTCGTCGATTTCGTGCTGCACAGGCCGCGCGCAGAAGAACAAACCTTGATCGATCGGGCTATCGACAAATCCCTCGCCGTCATTCCGCTGCTTTGCGAAGGCAAGCATGAGCAGGCGATGCTGGAATTGCATACTCAGCCCTGAATCGCAAAACCCTCCGCCGGCAAAATCGGCCATTCAATCCGCACCGGATTGAATAAAGATCAATGGCTTGATAAACGCACGGTGAAAAAATGCCGGATCGGATTCGCTTCCGATCCGGAAATGCCGCATTGCGCATCCGGAGTTAATCGACTCATCCGTGTGGCGAGCCGGCAAATATATTTCCGACGCTCAACAAAATAAAAATTAAAATCCATTCAAATCAACTGCTTGGATTATTTTCATCAATTATTAGCGCGTTAATGTCTTTGTGCTAATAATTCGTTTATACTTCGCCGACCGGTGACAGCATTGAATAAAACGTGCTGTTAACCACCAGAAATCTTCACGACAGAGGGATACGATGACGACTTACAAAGAACTGCAAAGCCAGATTGAGAAACTGCAAAAGGAAGCCGAGCAGGCGCGCAAAACCGAGCTGGCCAATGCAATTGCGGAAATTCACGCCAAAATGAAGGAATATGGCATTTCGGCGGAAGACCTCGGTTTTGGCTCAGCACTGGGCGCAAAGCGCAAGGTGGCCAAAGCCGTGCGCCGTCCGGTGGCGCCGAAATACCGCAACAACGCAACCGGTGAAACCTGGAGCGGCCGCGGCAAGCCGCCGAAGTGGATGGCCGGCCGTGACAAGGCGCAGTTCCTGATTCATAACGCCTGAGCTGGCAGGCGGCTGAAAACAGGCCGCTCGTCCAAAGTTCGCCAAGCCGCCCCAGCCGGGCGGCTTTTTCATTTCCGCCGCACGCCCGCTATGGCGCAGCAAGGCCGGGTTTCCGGCACGGGCTGGCGCGCACCCGCACGCCCCTGAGGGCTGCGCCGGCAAGCTCGCTCGCACGCTGCTGCCCTTCATCCAGCCGGTATTGACCGCACATTTGTCCTTCGATCGACCCAACATCTGCGGCTTGTGATTCAGGGCACAAAATTTCCCCAAGGCCTACGGTTATGATGTTCATATATGTAGGTTGCTCGGTCATAATATTTCCTGCCTGACCGTCGCTCCTATCGACTACCCCGGAAGAGAAACCATGTCGAAAGCACCAGTCCACGCCGACGCTCTGTCTCGGCCAATTACTATGCCGCAGCGCCGGCTGCTGGCAGTGCTGCTTGCCGCCGGCTTTTCGCTGCCTTCGTATGCACTCGGGCTGCTGGAGTCCTACCAGTCAGCGCTTGAGCACGACCCGGCATTCCGCGGCGCGCGCTTCGAGCGGGCGGCCGGTGAGGAATTCGCGGCTATCGGGCGCTCGAGCCTGCTGCCCAGCGTCAGCCTGTCATACAGCTACGTGAACAACGATGCGGAGGTGAGCATCAACAACCAGCCGCCGGGTCCACGCAAATATAACAGCGAGGTCACCAGCCTCTCGATGCGCCAGCCGCTGTTCAACCTCGACGCGTGGCAGCGCTACAAGGGCGGGCAGGCGCAGGCCAGCTACAGCAACGCGAAGTTTTCCGGCAGCTGGCAGGACCTGGTGGCGCGGCTGACCGCCGCCTACCTCGATGCGCTGCTGGCCGAGGACCAGCTGCGACTCGCGATCGCGCAGCGCGACGCGTATCACGAAAACCAGCTCGCCAACGAGAAGATGTTCGAGAAGGGCGCAGGCACCCGCACCGACGTGCTCGAGACGCGTGCACGCGCCGAACTCGCGGAAGCCTCGGTCATCGAGGCCCGCAACAACGTCACGAACAAGCGGCAGGAACTCGCGGTGATCGTCGGCGGCGATCCGGGCGCGCTCCACACGCTGGTAAACGGGCTGCCCGAACTGCCGATGCCCTACAGCCTGGCCGAATGGGAGCAGGTCGCGCGCGAGCGCAATCCCGAGGTGCGCGCGCAGCGCCATTCGGTCGAGTATGCGCAGGCCGAAGTGGGGCGCAACCGCGCCGGCCATTTTCCGCGCGTGGACCTGATCGCCTCGGTCAACCGCAATATCGCCGACACGCTCTATACCTATGACCAGGCCGCCACCGTGAACTCGGTCGGCGTGCAGCTGGTGCTGCCACTGTACAGCGGCGGCGGCGTCAATGCGCAGACGCGGCAGGCCGCCGCGCGACTGGCATCGAACGAGGCCGAGCTCGACTCGGCGCTGCAGAAATCGCTGGTCGAAGTTCGCAAGCAATTCCAGCAGGTCAGCAGCAGCCGCTTGCGCATGCAGGCGATGGAACAGGCCGAGCGCTCCGCCGCCGAAGCAGTGGAAGCCACGCGCAAGAGCGTTGCAGGCGGGCAGCGCGTCAACCTCGATGTGCTGACCGCGCTGCAGCAGCTGTACACGACGCGCCGCGACCTGTCCGACGCGCGCCACGGCTACCTGCTCGCCTACCTGAAGCTGTACGCGGCAGCCGGCGCGCTCGACGAAGACAGCCTTGGCCGCATCGCCGCCAGCTTCACGCCGGCCGATTGAAAATTACGCCACGCCTGACATGAACCCCGCCACCGACCACGGCACAGCCACGAGCGCACGCCTGACCATCGCGCTCGACACGCCGCCGGAACTGGCCGCGCAGCTGCAGCAGTTGCAGGCAGCGTTCGCCGAGGTGTGCAACGCGATCGCGCCCATCGTGCGCGACACGCGCTGCTGGAACCGCGTCGCGCTGCACCACCTGGTCTATCGCGGCATGCGCGAGCGCTTCCCCCACCTGGGCTCGCAAATGGTCTGCAACGCGATCTATTCGGTGTCGCGCACCTGCCGCATCCTGTTCCAGGGCGCGAACAGTCCGTTCAACGTCACCACGCTCGGCGACAGGCCGCTGCCGACGCTGCGCTTTGCGGCGAGCGCGCCGGTCTACTTCGACCGTCACACGCTGAGCCTGCGCGACGGCATCGTGTCGATGTACACGCTGGAAGGGCGCATCCGTTTCAGGCTCAGCATCAGCCCGGCCGACGAGGAGCGCTTCCGCCAGCAGAAGCTGCGCGAGATCGTGCTGTCCGGCCAGGCCGGGCAATACCGGCTGGGCTTCCTGTTTGCGCAGGACGAGAGGCCGGCCGCGCCCGAAGAGACCCTGCCCGAATACGTGATCGTCCATGAAGACGACGGTCAGCGCAAAGAACAAGCCATTGGAGAATCCACATGACGACCAGACCAACGAACGCGCCGGGCCAGCAGCGAGAGTCGCTGCTGGCGTCCGCGATCCGCGCGCAGGCGCCGATCTACCGCAAGGCGGTCGGGTTCAGCCTCGTCACCGGCCTGCTCGCGCTGTCGCCGACAGTGTTCATGCTCGAAGTCTATGACCGCGTGGTGAACAGCCGCAGCAGCGTCACGCTGCTGTCGCTGCTGGCCTGCGTGATCGGGCTGTACGTGCTGATGGAAGTGCTGGAGAAAGTGCGCGGTCGGCTGCTGCAGCAGGCCGGCTGGCGCATCGACATCGCGCTGCGCGAGCGCCTGCATGACGCCGCCTTCACTGCCAGCCTGCGCCATGGCGCGTCGACCGTGCAGCCCTTCAACGACCTGCGCACGATCCGCGAATTCATCGGCTCATCGGCCGTCACCGCGCTGATGGATGCGCCGTCGGCACTGCTCTTCCTGGTGCTGGTGTCGATCATCAGCCCGTGGCTCGGCGTGGTCGCGCTGTTCGGCGCGTTCGTGCAGGTGCTCATCGGCGTCAGCACCGAGCGCAAGACGATGCCGGTGCTGACCGAGGCCAACCAGGCCGCGATCAATGCGCAGAATTATGCGAGCGGCGTGCTGCGCAATGCGCAGGTGATCACCGCGATGGGCATGAAGGGCCGCATCTACGAGCGCTGGATCGCGCGCCAGCGCAAATTCCTCGCGCTGCAGGCGATCGCGTCCGATACCGCCGGCAGCAACACGGCGACCTCGAAATTCATCCAGACCATGCAGGGCTCGCTGATCCTCGGCCTGTCCTGCTGGCTGGCCGTCAAGGGCATGCTGACCGGCGGCGGCGGAATGATGATCGTTGCCTCGACCCTGGGCGGGCGCGTGCTGTCGCCGCTGGTGCAGCTGATCGCGCAATGGCGGCTGGTGGTGAACACGCGCGACGCGCACCGGCGCCTCGACAACTTCCTCGGCCTCGCGCCGCCGGAACAGGAACAGATGCCGCTGCCGGCGCCGGCCGGACGGCTGTCGGTCGAGAACGTGGTGGCGGCCGCGCCCGGCAGCACGGCGCCGATCATACGCGGCGTGAGCTTTGCGCTGCAGCCCGGCGAGACGCTGATGATGATCGGCCCCTCGGCCGCCGGCAAGACCACGCTCGCGCGCCTGCTGATGGGCATCTGGCCGGCCGCCAGCGGCAAGGTGCGCCTCGACGGCGCCGACCTGCACGCGTGGAACAAGGAAGAGCTCGGCCCGCACCTCGGCTACCTGCCGCAGAACGTTGAACTGTTCGACGGCACGCTGGCCGAGAACATCGCGCGCTTCGGCGACATCGACATGGACAAGGTGCGCGCCGCCACCGCGATGGTCGGCCTGGCCGCAATGGTCGAGTCGCTGCCCGACGGCTACGCGACCCGCATCGGCGACGAAGGCGCGATCCTGTCCGGCGGCCAGCGGCAGCGCGTCGGGCTGGCGCGCGCGATCTATGGCGACCCGAATTTCGTACTGCTCGACGAACCCAACTCCAGCCTCGACGAGGCCGGCGAACAGGCACTGATGAACACGCTGATGTCCCTCAAGGCACGCAAGTGCACCACCATCGTCATCACCCACCGCACCAGCGTGCTGCCGGCCGCGGACAAGATCCTGCTGCTGCGCGACGGGCAGGTCGCGGCCTTCGGCCCGCGCGACGAGGTGCTGGCCGCGCTGCGGCAGGCCAGCGCTCCGCGCGCGGCGCCAGTGCCGGCAATGGCTGCAGGAGGTGCGGCATGAAAGGCATCGCCATCGCATCGCCGGGCGCGCCGTCGCGCGCGCGCATGTCGTCGCTGGGCGCAGCGCTGCGCCCGTTCCGCAAGGAGTTCTACTGGGTGGGCGCGTTCAGCCTGGTGGCCAACCTGCTGACGCTGTCGCCGACGCTGTACATGCTGCAGATCTTCGATCGCGTGATGCTCAGCCAGAGCGACCTGACGCTGATCTCGCTGACCCTGGTCATCACCGTGTTCGTCGCCGTGATGGCCTTCGCCGAATGGATACGCGCGCGCCTGCTGGTACGCGCCGGCGTGCGCTTCGACGAGCAGCTCAACACCCGCATCTTCCTCGCCAACTTCGAAGCCAACCTCGAACAGGCGCAGGGCGACCAGGCCAACACTTTCTCGGCGCTGACGCGGCTGCGGCAGTTCCTGACCGGGAACGGCATCATCGCCTTCTTCGACCTGCCGTGGACGCCGATCTACCTCGCCGTGCTGTTCGCGATGCATCCGCTGCTGGGCCTCGCCGGCATCGCGTTCACGCTGCTGCTCGGCGCGCAGGCCTTCGTCAGCAACCAGTTCATGTCGGCCCGCACCGAGCGCGCGACGCGCGCCGAGAGCGAGACCACGGCCTACCTGTCCGGCAAGCTGCGCAACGCCGAGGTGGTCGAGGCCATGGGCATGCTCGGCAACCTCAAGCGGCGCTGGCTGCTGCTGTACCGCGAGCATGCGAACGCGCACTGGCAAGCGCAAGACCGGGCCGGCAAGGCGGCGGCCTTCTCGAAATTCGTGCAATACAGCCAGCAGTCGCTGATCCTTGCGCTCGGTGCGTGGCTCGCGATCCGCGGCGAGATCAGCGCCGGCGCGATGATCGCGTCCAACGTCCTGATGGGCAATGCGCTGCGCCCGATCGGCATCCTGGTCTCGACGTGGAAGGAATTCGCGCAGGCGAAACAGTCGTACCGCGACATCGGCGCGCTGCTCGACCGCTACCCCGAGCGCTCGCCCGGCCACGCCGCCGAGCGCGTGCACGGGCAGGTCACCGTGCGCCAGCTGTCGGCCTACGCGCGGCAACGCGAAAAGCCCATCCTCGACCACATCGACGCGCGCTTCGAAAGCGGCGAGGTGATCGGCATCGTCGGCCCCTCCGGCGCAGGCAAGTCCACCTTTGCGCGCTGCCTGCTGGGCATCTGGCCGTCGGTGTCGGGCAACGTGCTGCTCGACGGCGTCGAGATCCGTTCGTGGTCGCGCGATGAACTCGGCCCGCACGTGGGCTACCTGCCGCAGGACATCGAGCTGTTCGACGGCAGCGTGGCCGAGAACATCTGCCGCTTCGGCGAGCTCGACTCCGACGCCATCATCGAGGCGGCCAGACGGGCCGACATCCACGACATGATCCTGCGCCTGCCAACGGGCTATGACACGCCGATCGGGCAGGCCGGCAAGCTGCTGTCCGGCGGGCAGCGGCAGCGGCTGGCGCTGGCGCGCGCGCTGTATGGCTGGCCGGACCTGGTCGTGCTCGACGAGCCCAATGCCAACCTCGACGACGCAGGGGAAGCGGCGCTGGCGAATGCGATCCGCCAGCTGAAGAAAGACGGCAAGACCGTGTTCATGGTGCTGCACCAGCGCAACCTGCTGGCGCTGGCCGACCGCGTGGTGGTCATGGCCGACGGCCGCATCGCCCAATTAGGAAAACTCGACGTCGGCGGCACGTCCGGGCAGATCGCCCAGTCGCAGCCCGCCCATTGACGCCTTTGACGAAAGAACATCCCATGACCAACTCTGCGCTCAAGCTCTCGAAACAGAACGCCAGCGATGCGACCAACGTGGTCGACCTCGCGCCGGACCTGCCCACCGACACGACATCCACGATACGCGTCGGCTTCCTCGCGCTCGTACTGGGCTTCGGCGGCTTCCTGCTGTGGGCCGGGCTCGCACCGCTCGACGAAGGCGTGCCGGCGGCCGCATCGGTGACGATCGACACCAAGCGCAAGGCGATACAGCACATGACCGGCGGCATCGTCGAACGGGTCGACGTGCGCGAGGGACAGCGCGTGAAGGCCGGCGACACGCTGGTCGAGCTGAACGACGGCGCCACGCGCGCCAACTATGAATCGGTGCGGCAGAACTACATGGCGCAGCGCGCGTCCGAGAGCCGGCTGCTGGCCGAGATCGAAGGCAAGGCGACTATCAGCTTCCATCCCGACCTGGTCGCGGCCAGCAATGACCCGGTGATCGGGCAGCATATCGCCACGCAGATCCGGCTGTTCGAGTCGCGCCGCTCGGCGCTGCGCAGTGAACTGGCCGCGATCGATGAGTCGGTCGCCGGGCAGGAATCGACGCTGGCCGGCCTGCGCCTGCAACTGGAAAACCGCAAGCTGCAGGCGCAGAAGCAGTCCGAGCAGCTGAAGAACATCGCCGAACTGGCGGCCGACGGCTATGTGCCGCGCAACCAGGCGCTGCAGCTCGAACAGTCGCAGGCCGAGCTGAAGGCCGTGCTGGCCGAGCTGGAGGCGTCGAAAGTCCGCGTCGAGCGCGCGATCGCCGAGCTGAAGCTGCGCAAGTCGCAGCGGGTGATGGACGCCTCGAAGGAATCGGCCGCGCAGCTGGCCGAGGTGCGACGCGAGGTGCAGGCCGGCCGCGAGCGCTTCGACGCGATTGGCGCCGAACTGAGCCGGGTAAAGATCAAGGCGCCGGTCGACGGGCAGGTGGTCGGGCTGACCATCGCCTCGATAGGGGGCGTGGTGTCGCCGGGACAAAAGCTGATGGACATCGTGCCGGCCTCCGAGGGCGTGGTGCTCGAGGCGCGCATTCCGACGCACGTGATCGACCGCATCCGCGCCGGCGATCCGGTGGCGGTGCGCTTCTCCGCGTTCGCGCACTCGCCGCAGCTGGTCGTCGATGCAAAGATCGACTCGCTGTCCGGCGACGTGGTGACCGAGCAGTCACCGGCCGGCAACGTGGCCTTCTACCTTGCGCGCGTGAGTCTCACGCCCGACGGCCTGAAAATGCTCGGCGAGCGGCAGCTGCAGCCCGGCATGGGCGCCGAAGTGCTGGTCAAGACCGGCGAGCGCTCACTGCTGACCTACCTGCTGCATCCGCTGACCAAGCGCATTGCGGCGGCGATGAAAGAGGAATGAAGAAAGAGCGGGCGCGACATCCGGGGCAGATCCCGCACCCGCCGTTCAGACCAGCTGCTCCAGATAGAACGTGGTGTAGCCGACCAGGATCACGGAGCCGATGTCGCCCCTGTCCGTCACCAGCACCTGCGTCGAGTCCAGCGGGTTGGTGTCGGTCTTGATGTAGTCGATCAGCGTTGAACTGACAAAGTCCAGCGGATTGACCAGGTCGAGCTTGTCGTTGCTGTCGAAGTTCGGGATCACCAGTTGCTTGTTGATCGCATTGCCACGGTTCACTGTAAACGTGACGCTCAGGTCGGCCGTCGCTTCGTTCAAGCCCTGGATCGATACCGTCAGCACGCCCTCGGTGCCATCAAGCGTTTTCACGGTCAGCTGGTCGGTGCGCGTATCGCCAGTGTTGAGGGCCTGCACATTCGTGGCCGAGTTGTTCAGCACGTAGCCCCAGACACCCGTGTCCTTGTCGAAGCTGAAGCTGCCGTAGGTGCCCGTCAAGCCCGAGGCCACAGCCTGGAAGCCGGCCTGCCCAGCATCGCGGTCGCTGGCGAACAGCTGGCCACCGGTGCTCAGCGTCGTGTCCTCGCGCACCGTGCCGGTGAAGGTGCCAGTGATGCTGGCCGCATCGTCTGCACCTGTGAGCGTAAAGACCAGCGATTGCGGATCCGATGTCGCGCCATGCTCGTCGACCGCGACGACACTGAACGTGGTGTCGGCAGTTTGCCCGGACTTCAGCTCGTCGGCCTTGGCCGGATCCATCTCGAACGAGTAGGCACCCGTCTTCGTGTCCAGCGTCAGCGTGCCGTAGCCGGAAGACAGCGTCACGAGGTCCGTGCCCGGCACCGGCGTGCCGCCCGACGCAAACGCATAAGACAGCACTGCGCCATGGTCGACATCATGGCCGGCAAGATTGCCGCTGATGGCTTCCGGCGTGTCGTCGCCGGCATGGTCATCGATGAACGACGCACCGACCGCATCAAGCGTCGGACGGTCATTGGTGCCCGCAATCGACACCACGATCTCTTTCGTCGTGCCATCAATGGATGACACCGTCAGCTTGTCCGACACCGGCTCGTCATCGGCCAGCGCCTGCACGTTCGCAGCGCCGTTGTCGAGCGCGTAGGTCCAGTCGCCCGTGTCCGGGTCGAAGGTGAAGTGGCCGTACTGGCCGTCGAGCGCCGAGTCCTGCGGTGCGACGAAGCCGCTCTCGTCCGCATCGCGATCGGTGACGGTCAGCTTGCCGCCAGTCGTCTGCGCGCCGTCTTCCTGCACTGCTCCGTTCGCACTGCCGCCAATTTCAGCCGGATCGGCTGCGCCGATCAGCGTGAAACCGATAGACCGCTCGTTGGACGCCGCGCCGAACTCGTCGACCGCCGTCACCTTGAACGACACCGGCACCGACTCGCCCGCCTTCAGGCCGTTCAGCGCCTCGGCATTCACCGTGAAACGATAGGCGCCGGTCTGCGTATTCAGGAACAGCGTTCCGTAATCGCTGTCCAGCTGCACTTCATGCGGCTCGGCGCTCGGCACACCGTCCGTCAGCGCGTAATGCAGCACCGCGCCATGGTCCACGTCCGTCGCGGCCAGCTGGCCCGTGATCGGCGCTGGCGCATCATCGGCGTCAGTGTCCAGGATGTCCTGCGCTTCGACGGCGACCAGCTGCGGCGGATCATTCACGCCATTCAGCTGCACCGATACCTTCGCCGTGCTCAGCGCGCCATTGGCCATGCGCACGGTGTAAGTGAAGGTATCGAACACGGATTCACCGGCGGCCATGGCCTGCAAGGTGCCGCGCAGCGCCGATGCGTCGTACTGCACCGTGCCGTCGCCATTGATGGTGATGGTCGCTCCCATCGCCGTCAGATCGCTCATCGCAACGGGCATCTGCGTTCCGGTGGGTTCCTGCTCGAGCGAATACAGGCGCGCCGCGCCCGGATCGTTGGCAAGCACATTCAGTTTCGCCACCAGTGTGTCTTCGGAAAGACCGGTGCTCGTCGAGCTGAATGAGTCATCTTTGGCTGCGCCTGTCTGCGAGGCAACTTTTATTGTTGTGCTGGAAGCCATGGTGTCGAAATCTCCGAAAAGTCAGCGGGCACCGATTGCCCAAATAGGCCGCCAACTAGCTTCCGTCAGCAGCGATGAGAGGCAACCCGGCCATCTCAAGGAGATCCGTGGCTTTCCGTCCCCGCATCGCTGCGGGTTTGGCCTTGCACGCGGTCAAGTTATATTGCTTTTAATACATCGGAAATGATGTAAATCAAACAATGGAACTTGTTTTAATTGCTCTAGATTAATTTCCGCGAGCACAGGCTTTTACTTGCCGCAATGCTTGCGTGCAAAAAATCGCGTAAGGCTGCCCCACCTCATCCCCGCCTAGGAGTTCGCTTGTCTGCGCTCATCCGCCATCTCGGCACGATCAGCAGACTGGGAAGCGTTTTTTCCCATTCGCAGAGGAGACGGCTTACATGACTACCTTGACCACCACTGGCAACGTCAGCAGCTTGCTGGCGCTGGACGACACCACGCTCGGCATCTCGGCCGACAGAATCAATGCGATCTCGCAGCAGGTCACCGACGAGGTAACGGCGGGCAGCGCGGCGATTGCGGCAGGCAACTACACGCTGCAACCCGGGGCGACCTCCAGGAAGGTGACTGTCGACCTGACTGACCCGAACGCCACCGGCACGGTCACCGTGAACGGCAGCGGGCTTACCGGTCGCTCCGGCACGATCAAGTCGATCGAATTCAACCCGACCGATCCGGCGCTGCTGAACTGGAGCGCGACCGGCAATGGCAAGTGGTCCACCTCGTCGGGTGCGAGCATGAAGTCGCTGTCATCGATCGAGCTGTTCAACGACGACCGCAGCACGGTGTACAACCTGGACGGCAACTTCAGGCTGGGTGCGAACGATGAGGTCAGCGGCACCGTGCGCACGATGACGCTGACGTCCGGCACGAGCACCCTATCGATGAAGGGCTCGGTGAATGTGGCCGACATGAGCGGCCGCATCACCAACCTGACTCTCTCCGACACGGCGGGCAACAAGCTGGTCGCCAGCGGCAACATCTCTGCGGCGGCGCTGTTCAGCGCAGACAGCACGGCCACGACCATTGGCGACTACTTCGACAATGCGGCGCTATGGTCCGGCAATGACAGGATGACCGTCGCCGGTGGCGCGCGGGTCTGGAACGGCTTTGCGGGAAATGATGCGATGACAGGCGGCACGGGCAGCGACAGCCTGAACGGCGGCGACGGCAACGACCGCCTGAGCGGTCGCGCGGGCGATGACGTGCTCAACGGTGGCGCGGGCCTCGACCGGCTGACCGGCGGCGATGGCGCGGACCAGTTCGTGCTGGACACGCTGGCCGCACGCAGCGCCGACAGCATCACCGACTTCAGCGCGACCGACGGCGACAAGATCGTGCTGGACGTCGCTACTTTCACTGCAGTGGCGGGCG
>JACCDI012156737.1_pt1 | contig 34876 bp, 37 predicted proteins | sample 7442791 | NCBI WGS metagenome assembly JACCDI01 (sample SAMN15323434, study PRJNA562643) | freshwater metagenome | isolation source: river surface water | place: USA:Blue River Watershed | collected 2017-08-15 | reverse complement strand
CCTCGGTGCCGAATTCGTTGATGGGCACCATCACCAGAGACGACTGCACGCTCATCATGGAGCGGTAGCCCGAGTCCACGCGCTCGACTTCGCGCGCCACCAGGCCGTAGCAGACGTAATTCAGGCCGGCGCCGCCGTACTGCTCGGGGATGGTGGGGCCCAGCAGGCCCAGCTCGCCCATCTCGCGGAAGATGGACACGTCGGTGGTCTCGTTCAGGAAGGCGTCCTTCACGCGCGGCAGCAGTTTTTCCTGGCAGTAGGCGCGGGCGGCTTCCTGCACCTGGCGCTCCTCTTCGGTGAGCTGGGCGCTGAGGTTGAAGGGGTCTTCCCAGCTGAAAGTGTTCTTGTTGGTGGCCATGTTTGTATCTCCTGAAAATCAATCGGGGTCAGATCCCAATGGTTGGGATGCATGAATGCATTGTCACGGGACCATGAATAGTTGTCTAATATTGATTCAATATCCGGCAATATAAATTTTAAATTTATGGAATTCCGTCACCTGCGCTATTTCCTGGCCCTGGCCGAAGAGCTGCACTTTGGCCGCGCGGCCCAACGGCTGTCGATTTCCCAGCCGCCGCTCTCGCTCAACATCCAGCAGCTCGAAGCCTCGGTCGGGGCCCAACTGTTCACCCGCAACAGCCGGGGCGTGCAGCTCACGGCGGCCGGGCAGGCCTTTGTGCCCGCCGCCCGCGCCCTGCTGGCGCAGGCTGGGGCCGCCATGCGCGAGGCCCGTGAGGTGGCGCAGGGGCAGGCAGGCGAGCTGCAGATCGGCTTTGCCGGCACTTTGTTGTATTGCGGTCTGCCGCAGGTGCTGCAGCGTTTTCAAAGCAGCCATCCGCGCTTGCGGCTGGTGATGCGCGAGCTCAGCTCCAGCGAGCAGCTGTCCGAGCTGGTGCGTGACCGGCTGGACGTGGGCTTTGTGCACACGCCCCGCGTGCCGCCGGGTTTTGAACAAATCTTGGTGGCCAGCCAGGCCATGGTGGCCTGCCTGCCCCAAAAGCATCCGCTGGCCAAAGCCAGATCGACCTCGCTGCAGGACCTGCAGGGCCAGGCGCTGGTGGTGGTCTCGCGCACCGTCTCGCCCGATTACCACGAACGCATCCTGGGCGAATGCGAGCTGGCGGGCTGGCTGCCCCCGGTGGTGCATGAGTTGCGGCATTGGCTCAGCGTGGTCGCGCTGGTGGCGCAAGGGCAGGGCGTGGCCCTGGTGCCCGAGGCGCTGGCGCAGTCGGCCCTGGCGGGCGCGGTGTTCGTGCCCCTGCAGGGCAGCGCCTTGCGCTATGACACCCGCTGCCTGTGGCGCAGCGGGCGCGACCAGACGGCCCTGCAGGACTTTGTGACATCCGTGCGCACCGACATGCTCCCCGCCGGATAATCGAGTCCTATGGACAAGACCTCTACGCAAACCCCGGAAACCTTGGTTCTGGGCGGCGGCTGCTTCTGGTGCACCGAAGCCGTCTATGTGGAAGTGCGCGGTGTACTCGATGTCGAGTCCGGCTACAGCAATGGCCACGCCCCGGCGCCCACCTACGAGCAGGTGTGCACCGGCACCACCGGTCACAACGAGGTGGTCAAGCTGGTCTACGATCCGGCGCAGGTCAGCACGCGCGAGCTGCTGGAAATCTTCTTCCTCATCCATGACCCCACCACACTGAACCGGCAGGGCCACGACGTGGGCACGCAGTACCGCAGCGGCATCTACTTCACCACGCCCGAGCAGGAGGCTGAGGCCGAGGCACTCATCGATGAACTCACGCGTGAGGGTGTGTATGCCCGCCCCATCGTGACCGAGGTGCGCCCGCTCACCAACTACCATGCGGCCGAGGGTTACCATCAGGACTTCTTTGCGCGCAACCCCAGCCAGGGCTATTGCCTGGCGGTGGCCGCGCCGAAGGTGGCCAAATTCCGCCAGACCTTCGCTCGACTTGTCCGCTGATCGACCCGCTTTGACCGTGCAAACCGCCCGTCGCCTCATCCGTCTGCATGCCTGCACCAGCGTTTTCGCTCTGGTGCTGGCCTTGCTGTGGTCGGTGGGCTGGGGGCAGGTGCACCGGGTGCTGCACCCAGCTTCGCCAAGCTACACCGTGGCCGATGCGTCGGGCAAGGCCCTGGTGGCAGAGCTGGGCGACGAGCACGGCAGCAGTCTGTGCCAGCTGCTCGACCATCTGACCCACGGTGCCGGTCCCGCAACGACCATGGCGGTGTTCCTTGCGGACTGTCCGGCCCAAAGCCCCGACGGGCGCGCTCGAGCCCGGGAGCACCTGACGACGCGCCGCAGCTTTGACGCGCGCGGACCTCCCCCACTCACCTGACACCGGACCCTGCCGGCCGCGCGAGCCCTCGCGCTGGCCGACCGATCTTTTTTGTCTTGTGAGTTCCCATGTCTTGCTTCTTGTTGCGCCCCAGCCTGCTGGCTGTGGTCTGCGGCTTTGCTGCCGCCCCCTTGTTGGCCCAGCACTCCGCGGCCTCGGCCTCTGAAATCATCATCACCGGTAACCCGCTGGGGCGCGACATAGCGCCCGCCAGCGTGGGCAGCCTGGGCAGCGCTGACCTGCGCGAACGCGGGCAGGGCTCGCTGGGTGAAACGCTCACCGACCTGCCTGGCGTCAGCAGCACCTGGTTCGGTCCGCAGGCCAGCCGCCCCATCGTGCGCGGGCTCGACGGTGACCGTGTGCGCCTGCTGAGCAACAGCAGCGCCAGCCAGGACGTGTCGGCCCTGAGCTATGACCATGCGGTGCCCGCCGATGTGCTGTCGGCCGACCGCATCGAAGTGCTGCGCGGGCCAGCGGCGCTGCTGTATGGCGGCAGTGCCATGGGTGGCGTGGTCAATGTGCTGGACAACCGCATCCCGCGCGAAGCCATCAATGGCGTGCAGGGGCGTGCGCAGCTGCAAGGTGCCAGCGGTAATCGCGAGCGCAGCGGCGCGGCCTTGCTGGAAACCGGTAACGGCACGCAGGCTTGGCATGTGGACGCGTTCGAGCGGCGCAGCGGCGATGTGCGCGTGCCCAATGCGTTGGGCCGCATTCCCAATTCCGACAGCACCACGCGCGGCGGTGCCCTGGGCTTCAGCCACTTTGGTGGCGGTGCGCGTCTGGGCCTGTCGGCCAGCACCTGGCGCAGCGACTATGGCACCGTGGCCGAAGACCAGACCCGCATCGGCATGCGCTCGGACAAGCTGGCCTTCGAAGGCGAATGGCGCCAGCCTTTGAATGGCTGGCAAAGCCTGAAGCTGCTGGCCGGGACCAGCGATTACAGCCACACCGAATTCGAGAGCGGGGTGCCGGGGACGGTGTTCAGCAAGCGCGGCCAGGACTTGCGCCTGGAGGCACGGCACCAACCCTTGGGCCCGCTGGAGGGGATCGTGGGCCTGCAGTGGGAGAGCGGGCGCTTCAAGGCCGATGGTGAAGAGGCCTATGTGCCCTACAGCCGCTCGCGCAGCCAGGCGCTGTTTGCATTGGAAGAATGGCGTACAGGCTGGGGTCAGCTGCAGGCAGGCGCGCGCATCGAACAGGTGTCGGTACGCTCGGACGGCAGCCCGGTGTCGGCCGACTTTGCCGTGGGCGAGCGGCGCTTCAACCCTGCGAGCGTTTCGCTGGGCGGCCTCTACCGGCTGGCGGATGGGTGGCTGGCCAGAGGCCAGCTGGCGCACAGCCAACGGGCCCCGAGCGATGCCGAGCTGTTTGCCAATGGCCCGCACCTGGCCACCCACACCTGGGAGACCGGCAACGCCCGCCTGGGGCTGGAGAAGTCCAACAGCATCGAACTGGGGCTCGAGCGCCGCAACGGGCCGCACCCGATGAAGTTCAGCGTGTATGACAGCCGCTTTGCCAACTTCATTGGCCTGATGGCTGTGCCGGACTCCTTCAAGGGAGACAACGACTTGCCCGAATACGCCTACGCCGGGGTGCGCGCCCGTCTGCGTGGCTGGGAAGCGAGCGGCCAGTCTCGCGTCTGGCAGAGTGCAGGCACCCTCGATCTGCTCTGGCGGGCCGATCAGGTGCTGGCGGACAACCTGAGCACGGGCCAGCCCCTGCCGCGCATCGCGCCTTGGCGCGTGGGCCTGAGTGGCGTCTACCGCTTCGACGCCTGGCAGGCCCGTCTGGGCTTTGACCATGCGGCAGCCCAGCGGCGTGTGCCCACAGGCTCTGAGCCCACCGCCGCGTATACCCTCTGGCACGCCAGCCTCAATTACCGGCAGACAGTGGATGTCGGCACGGTGCATTGGTTTGCTCGCCTGGACAACATCACCAACGCACTGGCCTACAGCGCCACCTCCATCTTGACGAGCACGGCGCCCGGGCGCGTGCCCTTGCCGGGGCGTTCGCTCAAGCTGGGCCTGCAGTGGCAGTTCTGAACGCCCGCCCTTCCCGTTTGCCCTGAGTTTGATTAAGCGTTGGTCACCAGCCCTTCGACAAGCTCGGGGTGAGCGGTGGGTGTGGATGTCCTTCGACAAGCTCAGGGTGAGCGGTGGGTGTGGCTGTTCTTCGACTGGCTCAGGGTGAGCGGGGAGTTCGTCACGGGATAATCCCCGCATGACCCTGGATCACCCTGTTGTTTCGGCCTTGTTGCCGGTGGTTTTTCTCATCTTCATCGGCTTTGTGGCGGGACGCGCGGGGCTGGTGCGCGGCGAAGCGGTGCGCGACCTCTCCAACCTGGTGTTTCTGGTGCTCACGCAGGCTTTGCTGTTTCGGACCATGGCCACCTCGCATGTCGAGGAGCTCGACTTCAAGCCGGTGATGCAGTATTTCCTGGTGGCGGGGACGCTGTTTTTCATCATGCTGGCCGTCTATGGCGGCAACAGCCGTGCTTCGGTCATGGCGCTGGCCGGCATCTTCAGCAACACCCTGATGATCGGTGTGCCGCTGGTGGGGCTGGCCTACGGGCAGGCGGGCCAGGTGCTGCTGTTCACGCTGATTTCTCTGCACGCGCTGATCCTGCTGAGCATCGCCACGCTGGTACTGGAGCTGCAGGTGGCGCGCGAACAGGCGGCCCAGTCCGGTCAAGCCCAGCCGATCTGGCGCACCGTCGGCTCGGCCATCAAGAACGCGATCGTCCATCCGGTGCCGCTGCCGATCCTGGTGGGCATTGCCTATTCATTCACCGGCTGGGGCTTGCACCCGGTCATCGACAAACCCCTGGTGCTGCTGGGCAATGCCTTTGGTCCGCTGGCGCTGGTGCTGGTGGGCATCACGCTGTCGCAAACGCCGGTGGGCCAGCAATGGAAAAATGCGCTGCGCCTGTCGCTCGTCAAGACGGTGCTGCATCCGATCCTGATGGCTGGGGTGGGCTGGCTGCTGGGTTTGCGTGGTCTGCAGCTGGGGGTGATGGTGCTGGCTGCAGCGCTGCCGATCGGGGCCAACGTGTTCCTGTTTTCGCAGCGTTACCGCAAGGAAGAAGACATGATCACGGCTGCCGTGGCGGTGTCGACCGCGGTGGCTGTGGTCACCATCAGCGCCGTGCTGGCCATGCTGCCTTTGCTGGCCGCCTGATCAGGGGGCGAGCCGTTCGCGCACCCATTGCCCGTCGTCTTGCCGGTAGCGCAGGCGGTCGTGCAGGCGGCTCTTGCGGCCCTGCCAGAATTCCCAGCGCTCGGGCACAAGACGATAGCCGCCCCAGTGCGGCGGGCGGGGCGGCTGCAGCAAAAACTGCGCACCGTATTTGGCCGCATTGGTCACCAGTACGGTGCGGCTGTCGATGACCTGGCTCTGCGGCGAGGCCCAGGCGCCGATCCGCGAGTCCAGCGGGCGGCTGTGGAAATAGGCGTTGCTTTCGGCGTCGCTGACCTTCTCGACCCGGCCCTCGATGCGGACCACGCGCTCGAGCTCGACCCAGTGGAACTGCAGTGCGGCAAACGGGTTGCCGGCCAGCTCCTGGCCTTTGCGGCTGTTGTAGTTGGTGTACCAGACGATGCCGCGGGCGTCGTAGCCCTTGATCAGCACCACGCGGGTGCTTGGGCGCAGGTCGCTGCCCACCGTGGCCACGGTCATGGCATTGGGCTCGGGCAGCTCGGACTTGAGGGCTTCGTTGAACCACTGGTCAAACTGCAGCAAAGGGTCGGCGTGCGAAGCCTGTTCGTTGAGTTCGGCTTTTTCGTAGCTTTTGCGGAGGTCGGCGATGTTCATGGTGTCAGTGTATTCGGCTTGCGTGGCCATAAAACTGCGCTGGATCAGCCGTTGGCCAACCGGATCAGGCGCGCCAGCGCGCGGTCTTCGATGCCAATGTCGCGCAGGGCCTGCAGGGTCTGCTGGGCATAGTCGCGGGTGCTGCCAAAGCGCCCCGCCGCGTGCTGGAAGATTTCGCGCAGGCGTGCCTCGCTCAAAGTGCCGGTGTAACTCGGGTGCTGGCGCGCCAGCGTGAAGGCCAGGGCGCGCACCGTGCCATGTGGCGTGGGGCAGGGCAGCCAGCGTGGTTCGTAGACGGACATCGGCATCTCGCGCGCCCACAGTCGCGCCAGGACATCCTGCGCTGTTGCAGCCGGGATGCGGTAGGCCACGCCCGCACAGCTGCCACCGCGCAGCAACGCAAAGACCAGGCCCGGGCATTCGGGGCTGCCGCGGTTGACGCGGCTCCACATCTTGAGGGCGCGGTGCCAGCCGTGCACACGCGTCAGGTGGGTTTCGGTGGCGTCGAATTCCGGGCGCCAGATCAGCGAGGCATAACCAAACACCCACAGGTCCTGTCCGGCAGGGTGCTGCGCCTGCAGTGCGTCGAGCGTGCGGGCGATGGGGGTGTCGGCAGGGCTGTCAGGGGCGTGCAACATCGGACCTTTAGAATACCTGGGTTCATTTCCGGAGATAACAACATGTCCAATCAAAACGACAACCAACCCGTGGTCTGGGCCGTTCTGGTCGCCGTCATCATCCTGGCCGTGGGTCTGGCTGTGGGTTTTGGCATTGCCAAGAGCAAGAAGCCGGCCGCCGCTGCCCCTGCCGCTGTGACCGCACCGGCTCAATCGGCATCCGAAGCCGCTTCGGCTGCCGAGCCCGCTGCTTCCGAGGCCTCTGCCGCCAAGTGATCTGGCCAAGCTTGAAAGAACCCGCTTCGGCGGGTTTTTTTGTGCCTTTGCGCTGGACTGGCCTCAATTCGTACCCGGTCTGTAACCGGGAATTCCCCTCTGGAGCGCCAAGCCGGTTACCATTCGTTTTGTAATTTTGTTACATCACGCCTGTGCCAGCCATGAACCTTCACCCCGCCGTTGCCGCCGTCACCGCCCGCATTGCCGAGCGCAGCCGGCCGACCCGCAGCGCTTACCTGGCGCAGGTCGACGCCTACGCCGCCCGCACACCGGGTTCGCTCCGCCTGGGCTGTGCCAATGTGGCCCATGCCTTTGCGGCCATGCCCGCAGCTGACAAGCAGCGCGCCAGCGCTCTGGGTGCGATCCCGCTGGTGACGCAGCGTCCGCTGCACATCGGCATCGTCAACGCCTACAACGACATGCTCTCGGCCCATGCGCCGCTGCAGCACTACCCCGACCTCATCAAGATGGAAGCCCGCAAGCTGGGGGCCACCGCCCAGGTGGCCGGTGGCGTGCCTGCCATGTGCGACGGCGTGACGCAGGGCGCGCAGGGCATGGAGCTGAGCCTGTTTTCCCGCGACGTGATCGCCATGGCCACGGCCGTGTCGCTCAGCCACGATGTGTTCGATGTGGCGCTGATGCTGGGCGTGTGCGACAAGATCGTGCCGGGCCTCTTGATCGGTGCGCTGCAGTTCGGCCACCTGCCCACGGTGTTTGTGCCCGCCGGCCCCATGACCAGCGGCCTGTCCAATAACGAAAAATCCAAGGTGCGTGAACAGGCCGCCCAGGGCCTGGTGGGCCGCGAAGCATTGCTGGCCGCCGAGTCAAGCGCCTACCACGGCGAAGGCACCTGCACCTTCTACGGCACCGCCAACAGCAACCAGATGCTGCTCGAAGCCATGGGCCTGCATGTGCCGGGGACGGCCTTCATCAACCCCGGCGAGGGCGCGCGTGCCGAACTCACGCGCGAAGCGGTGCGCACGGTGCTCGCCAAGCCCGCACCGATCGGCCAGCTGGTGGACGAGCGCTGTATCGTCAACGCCATGGTGGCGCTGCTGGCCACGGGCGGGTCCACCAACCACCTGATCCACTGGGTGGCGGTGGCCCGCGCGGCCGGCATCGTGATCGACTGGGACGACTTTTCGGCGCTGTCCGAGGTGGTGCCGCTGCTCACCCGCGTCTATCCCAACGGCAGTGCCGACGTGAACCAGTTCCAGGCCGCAGGCGGCCCGGGCTTCGTGATCCGCGAGCTGCTCGATGCCGGTCTGATGCACGAAGATGTGTTGACGGTGCGCGCTGGCGGTATTCGGGAGTTCACCCGCATCCCCGCGCTGCAGGGCGGTCAGCTGGTCTGGCGAGACCCGGGCGCAAGCAAAGACGAGTCGGTGGTGCGCCCGGCCGCTGCGCCGTTCAGCCCAACCGGCGGTCTGAAATTGCTGCAAGGCAACCTGGGCCGCAGCGTGATCAAGATTTCTGCGGTGCCTGAAGCATTGCACGTCATCGAAGCTCCGGCCCGTGTGTTCGACTCGCAGGAAGCCTTGCAGGAGGCGTTCAAGGCCGGTGAGCTGGAGCAGCATTGCACGAACCACCCTTCGGGTGGGGTGGTCTGCGTGGTGCGCTGGCAAGGCCCGCAAGCCAACGGCATGCCCGAACTGCACAAGCTCACGCCGCCGCTGGCGGTGCTGCAGGGCAAGGGTTTCAAGGTGGCGCTGGTGACCGATGGCCGCATGAGCGGCGCCTCGGGCAAAGTGCCCGCCGCGATCCATGTGTCGCCCGAAGCCGCCGACGGTGGCCCGCTGGCCAAGGTGCGCGATGGCGACCCGATTCGCCTGGACGGCATGGCCGGCACCCTGCAGGTGCTGGTGAGCGAGGCCGAATGGAACGCCCGCCCCATTGCACAGATGCCCGCAGCCCTGCGCGCCGCCAACGGCGCGGGCATGGGCCGTGAACTGTTTGCCAACATGCGCCGCAACGCGCGCCAAGCCGAAGAAGGAGCCTGCACATGGCTGTGACGAATGCCTCGAAGTGGACCGCTCTGCAAGTGATGCAGGACGCCCCCGTGATCCCGGTCATCGTGCTCCATGACGTCGCGCACGCCGTGCCCATGGCCCGCGCCTTGGTGGCCGGCGGCATCCGCATGCTGGAAGTGACGCTGCGCACGCCGCAGGCGCTGGCCTGCATGGAAGCGATTGCCCATGAGGTGCCCGATGCCGTGGTGGGTGCAGGTACCGTGCGCAGCCCAGCCGATGCCGCCGCTGCCGCCAAGGCGGGCGCGCAGTTTGCTGTGAGCCCCGGCTACACCAAAGCGGTGGGCCAGGCCTGCCGCGACCATGGCCTGTCCCTCTTGCCCGGCGTGGCCACGGGCAGCGAAATCATGATGGCGCAGGAAGACGGCTACAGCGAACTCAAGTTCTTCCCTGCCATGCAGGCGGGCGGTCCGGCCATGCTCAAGGCCTGGGCCGGGCCGTTCTTTGACGTGACGTTCTGCCCCACGGGCGGCGTCACCACGGGCAATGCGGCCGAGTTTTTGGCCCTGCCCAATGTGACCTGCGTGGGTGGTTCCTGGCTGGTGCCTGGCGATGCGCTGGTCCAAGGGCACTGGCACCGCATCGAGGCGCTGGCGCGCGAGGCCTCGCAGTTGCGCCGCTGAAAACACCAAGGCCGGGAAAACCCGGCCTTGGCCTCTGTATGAGCGAGCCCCTGCTCGCGAAGGCATTCGGCCGCAGGGGCGGCCTCCTGCAGACAGGCTTTACATGCGCTCGAAGATGGCGGCAATGCCCTGGCCGCCGCCGATGCACATGGTCACCAGCGCATAGCGACCGTTCACGCGCTGCAGCTCGTGCAGGGCTTTGACGGTGATCAGTGCGCCGGTGGCACCGATCGGGTGGCCCAGCGAAATCCCCGAGCCGTTGGGGTTGACCTTGGCCGGGTCCAGGCCGAGTTCCTTGGTCACGGCGCAGGCCTGGGCAGCGAAGGCTTCGTTGGCCTCGATCACGTCCAGGTCCGACACCTTCAGGCCGGTGCGCTTGAGCACCGCCTGGGTGGCGCTGATCGGGCCCACGCCCATGATCTTCGGGTCCAGGCCGGTGTGGGCGTAACCCACCAGGCGGGCCAGGGGTTTGGCGCCGCGGGCCTTGGCGGCGCCGGCTTCCATCAGCACCACGGCGGCGGCCGCATCGTTGATGCCCGAGGCGTTGCCCGCGGTCACGGTGCCGTTTTCCTTGAGGAACACGGGTTTGAGCTTGGCCATGTCTTCGAGCTTGCAGCCGGGGCGGAAGTGCTCGTCGGTCGCATACGCCACGTCGCCCTTCTTGCTTTTGAGCATGACGGGCACGATCTGGTCCTTGAAGCGGCCCTCGGCAGTGGCTTTCTCGGCGCGGTTGTGGCTTTCGACGGCCAGTGCGTCCTGCATCTCGCGGGTGATGCCGTATTGGGTGGCCACGTTCTCGGCGGTCACGCCCATGTGGATGTTGTGGAAGGGGTCGTGCAGGGCGCCGACCATCATGTCGATCATCTTGGCGTCACCTATGCGGATGCCCCAGCGCGAAGCCAGGCTGGCGTAGGGCGCACGGCTCATGTTTTCGGCGCCGCCGCCAATGGCGATGTCGCAGTCGCCCAGGGCAATGGCCTGGCTGGCGCTCACGATGGCCTGCAGGCCCGAGCCGCACAGGCGGTTGACGTTGAAGGCCGGGGTGGCTTCGGCGCAGCCACCGTGGATGGCGGCCACGCGCGAGAGGTACATGTCCTTGGGCTCGGTGTTGACCACATGACCGAACACCACATGGCCGACATCCTTGCCTTCGGTGTTGGCGCGTGCCAGGGCTTCGCGCACGACCAGGGCGGCCAGCTCGGTGGGCGGAATGTCCTTGAGGCTGCCGCCAAAGGTACCAATGGCGGTGCGCACACCGCTGACAACAACAACTTCACGGCTCATGGGAGGGTCTCCTCAGGGTTGGTATGAAAAAAAGAAACTTGTCCAGTGTCCGGCGGCAAAGCTACAGCCGGCTGACAGCCTGATCCGGCGCAAGCGGGGCAGTTTCAGGCCGGATCGCGCACATCGGCCACCGGGTGGGCGCCGAAATCGGGGCGTCCGAGGTAGGCCAGCACTTTGGCGGCAGCATCCTCAGGCGAGCTGAGCATGCCAGTCTCCTTGAGCTGCCTGAAATTGGCCTGGTCCGGAAAGTCTTCGCCTTTGGCCCCGCGCAGCTGCACCTGCATGTCGGTGTCGATCACGCCAGGCGCCAGCGAGCAGACCCGGGCGCCGTTCGGCTTGAGGGCTTCGTCCAGCGCCAGGCAGCGGGTGAAGTGGTCCATGCCGGCCTTGGCGGCGCAGTAGCCGGCCTGCGAGGCCATGGCGCGCCGGCCCAGGCCGGACGAGATATTGAGCACTTTGCGTGGCACGCCCCAGCTTTCGGTGCTGCCCAGAAAGGCGGCGGTCAGCTGCATCGGGGCTTCGAGCCCGACGCGCAGCGCATGGGCCAGGTCGCTGGCGTCGGCCTGGCTGAGCGGGCCGATGCGCGGGATCACGCCTGCGTTGTTGATCAGGGTGGCGCTGGCCAGTTCGGCGAGGCTTTGTACATCCAGCCAGTCCTGCAGACGGTGGGCCACTGCCACACCGTCGGCCAGATCGGCCTGCCACTGCAGCAGACTGGCGCCGCGTGCCTGGGCCTGTGCGGCCAGCGTCTCGTGGGCATGGCGCGAGATGCACAACAGCAGATGCCCAGGCCGCAGCAGTTGCCCGGCCATGGCCAGGCCCATGCCGCGCGAGGCGCCAGTGAGGATGTAGAGGTGCTTGCTCATGTCTGCATATTAACGGTCTGGTGACCCCTTCGGCCGCAAGGGCGGCCTCCTACAAGGGTGGGCAGGCCTTTGTGGGAGCGCGCCTCTGCGCGCGAAAAAGAGAAGGATGCGCACTCAGAAAGGCACCGGCGCGACAAAGCGGCAGGCCTGGCCGGTCACCGGGTGCTCAAACGCCAGCTCGGTGGCGTGCAGCAGCAGACGCGGGGCACGGGGCGGCACTTCCACCGGGGCGTACAGCGGGTCACCCACGATGGGGTGGCCGATGGCCAGCAGGTGCACCCGCAGCTGGTGGGTGCGGCCAGTCATGGGTTCGAGCAGCAGCCGGGTGGTATCGGGCCAGGGGCCGGTGCCCAGGCGCTGCCAGCGGGTCAGGCTGGGTTTGCCGCGGGCAAAGTCGATGATGCTGCGCGGGCGGTTCTGGTAGTCAATGCGCATGGGCAGCTGGATGCGGCTCCAGCCGTGCGCATCGGGCACGGGCAGCGGCTCGCCCAGCACCACTGCCTGGTAGCGCTTGTGCATGCGGCGCTTCTCGAACGCCATGCTCAGGGTCTTTTGCATCTCGGGGCCACGTGCCATCAGGATCAGCCCCGAGGTGGCCATGTCCAGCCGGTGCACGATCAGGGCTTCGGGCCAGCGGGCCTGCACCCGGGCGCTCAGGCAGTCCTGCTTGTCGGGCCCCAGACCGGGCACGCTCAGCAGGCCCGAGGGTTTGTCGAACACCAGCAGGTCTTCGTCCTCGTGGATCAGCTGCACGTCCATCACTGCGTGGTTTCGGCCCGGATGCGGTTGACCTGCAGCGGTGTGACTTCGCCGGCTTTGTGCCCGTCCGGCTGAAGTGCCATGCGCAGGTGCGTCAGCACGGCGGCGATGTCGCGGTCTTCGAGTTCGAGCACGAAAGGCGGCATGCCAAAGGGCCGCGGGTGGCCCGCGGTGACGGGCGCGTAGCCGCCATACAGCACGCTTTGCACCAGATTGGTCGGGTCGGTCAGCCGCACGGCGCGGTTGCTGGCAAGTGCCGGGTAGATGCCGGGCACGCCCTGGCCTTGTTCGCCGTGGCAGGTGGCGCAGTGGCGTTCGTACACCTTGGCGCCGTGTTCGGCCACGCTGGCGCGCACCGGCGGCGGGGCCTGGCGTGCGGCTTCGCTTGGGGCTTGTCGGGCGCGAGCCTGCAGGTACACCGCCATGGCCTGCAGGTCTTCGGGGTTCAGGTGCTGCAGGCTGTGCTGCACCACCTCGCCCATGGGACCGCTGACGGTGGCATCGCTGTTGCGCCCGGTCTGCAGCAACCGCACGATCTCGGCCAGCGGGGTGGACGCCAGACCGGTTTCGCGCTCGCTGAGCAGGCTGGGGGCGTACCAGTTGACCACCGGCATCAGGCCGCCGGAGAGGTCGGCCACGCCGCCACTGGCGCCCAGCGCGTTGCGCGGGCTGTGGCAGGCGGCGCAGTGGCCCAGGCCCTGCACCAGCCAGGCGCCCCGGTTCCATTGCGCGCTGTGCTTCGGGTCGGGCGTGAAGGTCTGCGGCGTGAAAAACAGGGTGCGCCACAGGGCCAGTGCCGGCTGGGTGCCCAGCGGCCAGCGCAGCGTGTGCGCCGGCTGCGGCTGGCTGATGGCTGGCTGGCTGCGCAGCCAGGCGAACATGGCATCGGTGTCCTCGCGCGAGAGCAGGCTGGTGTGCTCGTACGGAAAGGCCGGGGCCAGCAGGCGGCCGCCGCGCGAGCGACCGTGGTGCAGGGCGTTCCAGAAGTCCTGGGCGTTCCAGCGGCCCAGGCCGGTGTCGTTGTCGGGCGTGAGGTTGCTGCTGTAGACGGCTCCGAAAGGGGTGTCGATGGCGCGTCCTCCGGCCAGCGGAGCACCGCCACGGGTGGTGTGGCAGGCCACGCAGTTGCCGGCGCGCACCAGATAGCTGCCGCGTTGCAGGGTTTCAGCTGTGGTGGCCGGTGCTCGGGCCGCTTGCGGGTCGGTCATCAGGTCGCCCCAGTTGTGCCAGACCACGGCCGTGGCGAGCAGGGTCAGGCCGCCTAGCAGAAGGCCGGCAGACAGGCGCAGGATTTTGTGTTTCATGGCCGGCCTCCGGACAGTTCGGGGGCGCTGCCGCAGCGCCAGGCCGGATCGGCCAGTGGGCGTGCCACGGCGGTCGCCGGGCGGGTGTCGGCAGGCAGGCTCTGGCTGGCCAGCCAGCTGGAGACCGCGATGATGTCTTCGTGCGGGATGCGTTTGACGACTTCGGCCATGCAGTCGGGCGCGTGGGCCTTGCGCTGGCCGGTCTGCCAGGCGCCCAGCTGGGCATTGAGGTAGTCCAGCGGCAGGCCCAGCAGGCCGGGCACGTTGGGCTGCACGCCGGTCAGGCGTTCACCGTGGCATTGCACGCAGGCCGGCAGGCCGCGGCTGGCGTCACCCTGCTGCACCAGCATCTGGCCGCGCGCCAGCCGCTCTGGCGGCAGCTTGGAAGCGGTGGGCGCAGGGTAGGGCAGGTGCAGGCTGGCGAAGTGGGCGGCGATCTCGGCCATGTAGGCGTCGGTCATCGGGTCCACCAGGCGCGTCATCAGGCCGTAATGGCGGCGGCCTTCGGCAAAGTTGCGCAGCTGGTGGTGCAGGTAGCCGGCGGGCTTGCCGGCCAGCCGGGGGTAGTAGCCATCGGGGCCGGCGCGGCCGTTGTCGCCGTGGCAGGCGGTACAGGCGCGGGTGCGCTCGGCCATGCTGTCCTCGATCTTGCGGGGGCTTTGCGCCAGCGCCGGCCACACCAGGCTGGCGAGCAGGGCGGCCAGCGTCAGGGCGCGGGCTTTTTGCAGAATGCGTGTCATGCCCTGAAGATACCCCATGTGGCATGCCCTGCCGGTGCACTTGCGGCGACAATACCGGGTTTCGCAAAAAAGAGATACGCACCCATGAGTTCCGTCGACGTCCGTTACGCCACCCTGGCCGATGCGCCTGCTGTGGCCAACCTGCACCTGATCGCCAGCCGTGCCTTGTACGAAGGTGTGGTGCCCGATGCCCACTGGCAATCTACTCCGCCCGCCAAGCGCGTGGCCTTCTGGAAGGAAGCCATCGAATACGGCGAGCCTCAGGTCATGGTGGCCGAGCAGGGTGGCGAGATCGTCGGCTTTGTCGGTTTTGACCGCTCGCGCGATCCCAAGTCCAAGAACACCACTGGCGAGCTGTGGGCGATCTATGTGGACCCGGACCACATCGGTCAGGGCGTCGGCCTGGCCCTGTGGGACGCCGCCCGCGAAGGTCTGCAGGATGAGGACTGCACCGATGTGACGATCTGGGTGCCGCTGGCCAGTGCCAAGGCCCTGAGCTTTTTTGATGCCGCCGGTTTCAAGCGCGAGATGAACACCGCACGCACTGTGCCGATGGGCGGCGTGCGGGTGGAAGAAATCCGTGTAAAGCGTTCGCTGGATTGATCCACCAGAGTTCACGCGCGGGGGCGCGCGCCTGCAAAACGCCCGCTGCAGGAGGCCGCCCCTGCGGCCGAAATTTGGCTTGAAACACATATCTGTCCCATGACCATCTGGCTCGCCCCCATGGAAGGCCTGCTGGACCACGGCCTGCGTGACACGCTCACGCGCGTGGGCGGCATTGACCTGTGCGTGTCCGAATTCATCCGCGTGAGCGACACGGTGTTGCCTGCGCGCGCCTTCACCCGCGTGGTGCCCGAATTGCGCCATGGCAGCCGAACAGCCGCAGGTGTGCCGGTGCGGGTGCAGCTGCTCGGCTCGGATCCGGTGTGCCTGGCCGAGAACGCGCAGGCATTGGCCACGCTGGCGCCGGCGGGCATCGACCTGAACTTTGGCTGCCCGGCCAAGACCGTCAACCGCCACCGCGGCGGTGCGGTGCTGCTGCAGGAGCCCGAGCTGATCGGCCGCATCGTGGCCGCAGTGCGCCGTGCGGTGCCAGCGCACATTCCGGTGTCGGCCAAGATGCGCTTGGGCTACGAAGACGATGCGCTGGCCGAAGACTGCGCGCAGGCCATTGAAGCCGGTGGTGCCAGCGATCTGGTGGTGCATGCGCGCACCAAGGTGCATGGCTACCGGCCGCCCGCCTATTGGGACCGGATTGCCGACATCCGGCAGCGGGTGAAGTTGCCCATGGTGGCCAATGGCGAGATCTGGCGTGTGGAAGACGCGCAGCGCTGCCGCGAGGTGACAGGCTGCGATCGCCTGATGATCGGCCGCGGCTTGGTGAGCGACCCCGGGCTGGCACTGGCGATTGCGCAATCGGCCCCGGGTGTACGGGTGGTGCCCTGGTCCGTCATCCGAAGCCTGATGCCCGGCTTCTGGCAGAACGTGTGCAGCCGAGTGGCGTCAAGGCACCGGGCGGGGCGCCTCAAGCAATGGCTGAACTATTTGCGCCGCACCTACCCGGAGGCGCAGGCGGCGTTTGATGAATTGCGTCTGGTGCACGATCCGCTGCGCATCCAGGCCTGGATGGCGCAGCCGGTCTGAGGGTTCAGCGGGGCGCAGCCAGCTGGCCCTGCACCTCGGTCAGCAGCTGGTGCAGCTGCGGCCCCAGGTGTTCATAAGCGGTACGCACGGCCTGCACATCGGTGCCTTTGCTCAGACCTTCCACTCGAACCACCTCGGCCACCAGATGGTCCACACAGAACACCGGCGCGAATCCCTTCAATTGGTGCAGCAACCGGTTGGCGCCGGGCAGATCACCCGCATCGAGCCGCGCCTGCAGCTGGGGCAGATCGTCCTGCAGGGATTGCTGCAAGGTGCCCAGCAGTGCCATCACGCCCTGCATGTCGCCCACGTATTCCATGGCGCGGTCGATGCTCAGGCAGGTGTGGGAGGCGGTGGTCATGGCGTGCTGCGGGTGAATTCGAATGGTTTCAATTTTAGTCAAGCAGCTCCGACATGCCACCCAGCGGCACGAAGCGGCCTTTGCCAAACAGCAGTCGTGTCGGGCCGCGCATGGCACGCGTCGGTACCGGGTGCTGGGCATCGCCGGGGTAGCACAGGATGCGCTGACCGTCCTGGTCAAAGGGGTGGGGCTCGATCAGCGCTGGCGCACGCGCGCGGGCTTCGGTCAGAGCTTCGTCCACTGTTCGATGGGCCTTGAGTTCGTACAGGCTCATGATCTGCGGCGCTACCAGATCGATTTCACCGCCTGCATAGCGCGTGAGGGCTTGCAAAGGCGTGAGCCACACGCTGTCGGTAGTCTCGAAATTGTCGTGGCTGGCGACCTGGTCGTCGCACACGCGGGCCACAAAGAAACGGGTGTCAAAGCGCTTGTTGGTCACGGCCGGCTGGCGGGGCGTGATCCAGCGTGACCAGGGCAGCAGGGCATCGGTGCGCAAGGCTTGACCGGTTTGACGCAGGCTCTGGTGCCAGCCCAGCTGGTCGACCTGCTGGCGCAGTCGCCTGGCCAGGGTCGGACCTTCTGTGTCCTGCCCGGCCAGCACGCCGCATTCTTCAAAGGCCTCGCGCAGGGCGGCCATGAACAGGCCAGCGGCGCGGGCCGGTTCGAGTGCCGATTCGTGCAGGCGCTCGCGCAGGCGCGCAGGCGTTTCACTCAGGTGCTGCAGGGCCTGCGCCGAATGGTCTTCGACATCGACCTTGCCGCCAGGGAACACATAGGCCCCGCCCAGTACCTGCGAGGCTTGCGCGCGACGCATCAGCAGGACCTGCAGGCCCTCGTCGCTGTCGCGCAGCAGCAGCACCGAGGCCGCGTCGACGGGTGGGGTGGTGACGGTTTCGAAATTCAGTTCCATGGCGTGTGTCTTGGGGATCTGGGGGCGCCCCTGTCATGCGTGCAACAGCGGCCAGTATCGCGCTTCGCTAGAGTAGCAAACTGACAAGAGCACCTTCATGTGTCGTCTACTCGACAAGCGCGTGCAGGGGCATCCGGTTTTGCATCAAGGAGTGAACATGGGTATCGATTTCAAAGGCCGAGTGGCCATCGTCACCGGCGCTGGCGGCGGTCTGGGCAAGCAGCATGCTTTGCTGCTGGCATCGCGCGGCGCCAAGGTCGTGGTCAACGACCTGGGCGGTGATGTGCATGGCGTGGGGGGGTCTGCCTCGGCGGCACAGAAGGTGGTGGATGAAATACGCGCCGCAGGTGGCGAGGCCATCGCCAACGGCGCTTCGGTGACCGACTTCGAGGCGGTACAAAAAATGGTTCAGCAAGCCATGGACACCTGGGGCCGCGTGGACGTTCTGGTCAACAACGCCGGCATCCTGCGCGACAAAAGCTTTGCCAAGATGACGCTGGACGACTTCAAGCTGGTGATGGATGTGCACGTCATGGGCGCTGTCCATTGCACCAAGGCGGTCTGGCCGATCATGCAGGCACAAAACTATGGCCGCATCGTCATGACCACCTCGTCCAGCGGCCTTTACGGCAACTTTGGCCAGGCCAACTACGGCGCAGCCAAGATGGCGCTGGCCGGCCTGATGCAGACACTGTCGATCGAAGGCGAGAAGTACGGCATCCGTGTCAATTGCCTGGCCCCCACAGCAGCCACCCGCATGACCGAAGGCCTGATGCCGCAGGTGGTGCTGGATGCCCTGGAGCCACAGGCCGTGTCGCCGGCCATGCTGGTGATGGCCAGCGAGGATGCGCCCAACCGCACCATCATCTGCGCAGGCGCGGGTAGCTTCGAGGTCGCCCACATCACGCTCACGCAGGGCATTCATCTGGGCACCGGTGCCGATGTGCCTGAACGCTTGCTGGATGCTTTGGCCCAGGTGCGCGAGCGCACCGGGGAAATGGTCCCGATGGCTGGCTCCGAGCAAGGCACGCTGGAAGTCGGCAAAGCCATGAAGGCACACGGACATTGATGCTGGATGCCCGAACACTGCGGGCCATTGCCCACAGCAAACCTGAGCAATGCAGCTGCGCGCTCAAGGCTTGCCGGGGCTGGGAAAGCGTGAGTGACGACCGCTGATCAACGCCCTGCAGGCTGCAGTTCACTGGCCCCTGTGCTCAGCTGCGGCTGGAATCGACTGCTTGGGCGTCTGGGCCGCGTCGTCTATGGCTTTCAGAGTTTCCATCAGGGTCTCGCGCAGTGGCCCGGCCACCGCCAGACCTTGCTGAGCCAACAGGCGCGCCTCGTTGGTATTGCCACTTTCTAGCAACAGGCGCGCCAGATTGTTGTAGGCCGCGGCGAGCTGATGGCGTTCGACCACCTGACGAAACAAGGCTTGCGCGCCCTCCTTGTCACCGCTGGCATACAAGGCGTTGCCCAACCCCATGGCCAGGGTGGGGTTGTGGGGCCAGCGTTCTAGACCCGTCCGGTAAGCCTGCGCGGCAGCCACCGCAGACGCGTTCCGCTCAAAGGCAACGAGCGCCTTGACCGTCTCCGCTTGCGTTGCCGTCGCGGGCAGCTGGTCAGGCGGCGAGACGACAAAAGCCCAACGGCCACTGCGGTCCCAGGTGTGCATGAAAGTGCGCAAACTGAGTGCCTGGCGCTTCAGGGGGCCGGACCGAAGCAGGAGAGTATCGGCCTGCAAGTCGTAGCCCACTGCCACGGCATAGTGCCACGAAGGTGCCCACGACAAGCCGAGGTTTTGCAGGACCACCACCGGATGGCCTGCTGCGATTTCTCGCATAAGCGCGTGCAGGGCGTCGGGGATCACCGTTGCTATAGCCCCCTGGCGCCGGGCGCCAGCGAGCATTTCGATTTGCAGCGAACCCTGGCGGCCTGGCAGAAACACCTGGCCCACCAAGGCTTCTGGCCGAGTGGTGAAGCCTGCGGCGGTCAGGACAGTGGCCAAGGCCGCAGGGCCACAGAAATGGCTGTCATCCGAAAAGAAGGGGGTTTCTGCGAGCTCTGTCCGGGGTGGCAGATCTTCCACAGAGGACAGGGCCTGATGTCCCGGGCTTGCACAGCCAGCCAGCAAGAACAAGGCAAGCAGGCAGGCGATGCTCGAAACTGTTTTGCGCCAGCCTGCAGCGAGCAAGTAGGCCAGCTGCATGCGGCGTTCAGCGCACCGGCCGGGTGAACGGGTAAACCTTGGTCAGGCCCAGAATGTCGGTGACCAACAGGACGAAAAACACCAAGAGCAGTGCACCAATGATGCCGCCGGCGGGAGCACTGTTGATCTGCTCGGCCAAACGTCCCGCCTCGTCGTCGGTCAAGGCCGCAACGCGCTCCAGAGCCAATGCCGGGTCAACGCCCTGGCGTTCCATTGCCGCACGCACATCGGCTCGGGAAAGTGCTGTGGTCAAACGTGCGTGACCCGATCCCGCCTGCTCGCCATCGGCCAGGCGAGCGACCTGTTCCGTGGACACCAATGTGGCATGTGCCGTCTGGATCATGGACACATGGATGAGGCTCAGGCTGAGCACAACAGCAAGAATGCGTTGCAGGCGTTTCATGGTTTTCTCCTCAAGACCAATGCGGATCGGAACCTGACTCTGGATATGCAAGTCACGGCCCTTCGCAACAGGGAAAGTATTTTCTTGGCAAGTCTGACAACTTTATCGACTTGCATCCGGATTTCTGGTGCGTTGAGAAACAATTTGTAAACGCTATGACGGCTTCACCCAGCCATTCCCCCAGAACCCAGGGACAAAGCCCTGGAGATTAATTGGCTGTTGACCTCGGGTGCTGCAAGCACAGAAGCATCGGATCCATCGATCCGTGATCGCTTGATGGATCACTTGGACTGCTATCGACGCACCAAGAACCTCTGTGCTGTGCAACTTCAGCTCGGACAGGCGAAACTGGAGTCCACCGTGAGGTACCTGGGCATCAAGATCGATGACGCGGTGGAAATCTCTGAACAGACGGGAGTCGGAGGTTGTCAACCGCAGCGAATTTTCTCTGACGGTGCGGCCGCCTGCAATGACGGCGACGCGGAACCCCTCGGGGACGGTGCTTGCGCCGCCAAAAGCGATCAGTCTTGTTGTTACATGCCTTTTCGAAAATATTCAGGAATCTCTTGTGCAGAAGGCCTAAGCACCGTACATTAAACGTGTTGCAGCAATTTTTGCTTTCCCGAGCTGCAGCGAGGTTCGATCAGGGCAGCGGTACCCCAAAACCGCACACCTCCACTGCACACCACTTCACTGTGGACTCTTCGGTGGTCTGACTTTTTCCCAGGCGAGCTCCACTCTCGCGACCCTTACGCGGTTGCCACTGCCCATGCCCCGTTGCATTTCGTGACGGCATGAATCCGGGCCAGATCTGCCCGATCATCACTGTTTTTAATGTCATTTGCCAATACCCATCCGTTCGCCGTCGGCGATTTTCGGATCACACCGCTGAGCCGTTCTCACGGCAACGATCAGCATACTGCTCTGCTTTCTATCCGTAGAGGGCAAGGCAGCCAGACACATGACCGTGTCTACACCTTCAAGCCCGAGTTCAAAACCCAGGACAGTGCCTTGATGTACGCCGCCGCGCAAGGGCGCTACTGGCTGCTCAATCCCGCCTCGCTGGCCTAAATCATTCACTCAAGGAGGCCCTATGGCCAAGGAAGAACTCATCGAGATGCAAGGCAAGGTCGATGAAATGCTGCCCGACACGCGTTATCGTGTGACGCTGGACAACGGGCACAAGTTGATCGCCTACACCGGCGGAAAGATGCGCAAGCACCGAATCCGCATTCTGGCGGGTGACAACGTCACGCTGGAGATGTCGCCCTACGACCTCTCCAAAGGCCGGATCACATTCCGCCACATCGAAAACCGCCAGCCTCGCGCTGCAGGCTCGCCTGCATTCAAACGCAAGCGCTGATTATTTTCACCCCCCTGTTTTTAACCTGCGCCCACGATTTCGCAGGGCGTTTTTTTGAAAGGCTCCAAATGAGCAACAAACTTTATGTCGGCAACCTCTCTTACTCGGTTCGCGACGACGATCTGCAACAACAGTTTTCTTCCTTCGGCCACGTTCAATCGGCCAAGGTCATGATGGAACGTGACACCGGCCGTTCCAAGGGCTTCGGCTTTGTCGAGATGTCCAACAGCCAGGAGGCTGAAGCCGCTATCCGTGGCATGAACGGCCAGAACATGGGCGGCCGTGACTTGACGGTCAACATCGCTCGTCCGATGGAAGCACGAACCGCACCTGGCAACGGTGGGTACGGTCGTGGCTACGGTGATTCCCGTCGCAAGAGCTATTGAACCCATCACCGATGATCAAGAAGAGCCAGCGCAAGCTGGCTTTTTTCATTCTGTTGCACATGGCCTTTTATGCAGGTTTTCTGACGGCTACTGGCTTGGTGCGTTTGGTCAAGCCCAAACAATGATGAGGCCTGCCAGGAATGGTGGCGTTCGCATCTTGCGATACCAGAGTTCACCCGAGGCACAGAATCATCCAACAGCTTGGCTAATGCGTAACTGTTTATCGTAGCTTCATATCCAAAGACATCAGAGCCGATAAGCGAAGCACTCTGTCAGATCGGCGGGGGCCGCTGGCACCCTGCCTTGCAGGTAACGTCTGATGAGGGGCTCGGGTCGGTGGGGGTGCGTGGTACCACTCCACACTCCGCCCATAGCAATTTCAAGACCTTCCTTTGTCGCACTCAAAAGCACCACTGCATCCTGCAAACTTCGGAATTTGACCTGGACCAGAAACCAGTCATCTTTTCGAATGACATGCACCATACGCGCTGACAGGGAGTCAGGAGGACTGTGTTGCTCAATCGCACCCAGGGCTTGTGCACTCAAAGGGTCACTTGGTAGCAGCGCATGCACATGACTGCATTCGCGAGTGAACTGCGTATAACGTTCTGAGACGTAGCCTGCGATATCGACGGGACGACCATCGACCCGCAACAACCAGCTGTCGTCAGATGTTTGGATCTCCAGATGGCTCAAGGGCAATGCCACCAACATGGCAACAAGAACCACCCCGCTTGCTCGGTATTTCATTTCTTGATCGCACAGGACTGCAGTTGTTCCAGCGTCACGAAATCCAGCGCCCTGATGTGCGTGCATTCCAAAAACACCGGAGGCGCCACGCCTGCATCAAAAGCCTCCTTCCATCGCAGCGCACACAAGCACCAGCGGTCGCCAGCTTGTAAGCCCTTAAAGCGGTATTCGGGTCGGGGTGTGATCAGATCATTTCCGCGTGAAAGTGAAAACTGCAGGAACTCATTGGTCATGCGTGCGCACACCACATGAGAGCCTGTGTCGTCCGAGCGAGTGTTGCAGCAACCGTCACGAAAATAACCCGTCAAGGGGTCGTACGAGCAGGCGATCAGCGGCTCGCCGATCACATTCAATGCGCTGGTGTTCATGCAGGTTAAGGATCAGAGTTCAGTTGGCAGGGTGGACTCAGGGTTGGACAAGGTCGATGCCTTCGTGGTCAGCCACCATCTCCAGTGCCCGCTCGAAGAGAGCGCGGGCCGTGCCCGAAATGGCACTTAGCTGGGCATGAAGATGGGCATCTTCCTGGCTGTTGTTGAGGCACTCTTGACTGTATTGTTCAAAATTGGCCAGCTGCCCAATCAACTCGGCCACATGTCTTGGGCATTCGCACAAGACATTTGTCGAAATTCCTGCGACTTGCAACAAGGTCTGATCGGAATATTTGCGTGGCGGAATCATCACGCCAGGTCGGGCAAGATCATTGGCCTGTCTGGGATCGATCAGCAAAACTGAATTGATCAACTCTGCAAGCTCGCGATCCGTGATGGGCTCCCTGCGTACGATCATCCCAGCCATCTTCATCGCTTCAACCACACGCTCTTGCCCGTAGCTGTAGAGCACGATCACATGAGGGATGGCGTATTGATCGATCACGCGGCGAAGTACAGCGTGGGCTGCCATGTGAAGGGAGTTGACTCGGACCAGCAGAACATCTGGACTGCCCTGCCATGGTTGTTCCAGCGCCGAGTCCAGATCAACCAGGCTGTCTGTGACCTGGAAATTCACGCCTTCAATGCCTCGCAGGAGCGCACTGGACTGGAACCTGGCAGAGAGAGCCAGTCCGATCACCGCCACCCCGACTGACCGGGACGAGTGCTCAGCGGGTACTTGCCTGCCCTCGGAGTGCCTGTGCTGGTTGAGCAGCCCGCTCAAGGCATCCACGCCAAGGTTCGCCACCGTGCTGATGGCATGCCCATTGGATGTCAACCGCCGCAACAGGCTGGCACGCAGCACATCTTCGTCGTTGTAGAGGCGGTGACTTCCTCCCGATTTGGACGGGCGGAACGCCCCGTACCGGGTCTCCCACACGCGCAGTGTGGGCACAGGAACACCACTGAGGCTGGAGACAGCCCCGATTTTGTGCAGGTGTTGGGCAACTTTGCTCATGTTATTGAGTAGATATTGAATGGAATATCGCCTGATATTTTTGTCTCATTCTATTCATTGGTCGAATTTCGCTTAGATTGCGATCGATCAACCCAAACAAGAGTGTGCCCATGTTCAGCAAAAAAACTCAGCTATGCATCGATGTATTGGTGTCCATCGGCTCCGTCCAGAAAGGCGCTTTGGTGACCACACAAGCCCTGGCTGAAAGGTTGTCCATTTCCATTTCTCACATCGAGAGCATCATGAGAGTCCTCAGGGAAGGTGGCTTTGTGCGGTCTGTTCGTGGACCTGGGGGCGGGTACTTCATGTCACGCCAGCCTGACCAGATCTCCGTCTGGCAAGTGGTCATTGCAGCTGAGGGGTTTGATGCATCGGAAAAGCCTGCGACATCCCATGCTCGCCCCACCGATTCGCTCGAAAGCAACCTTCACCACGAAATCATGGGTTTTCTTTCAAACAAAACGATTGGCGAATTCGTCAAGAAAGATGACGAATGGCGTGTTCGACCGGAAACCATCAAGTTCGGCTTTGGTCTTGGGCCGAAACCGGTCAGCCTGATGCCGATGGCACCAAATTCCGTGTTCGAGTTGTCGTCTTTCTTGCACAGTGCAGCGGCTTGATGGGCGATCCGCTTTTGAGCCGACAACGTTGACCGCTCACCTGTCTTTGCACATGGGATCAGCGCAGTGAACATGAGCATTCATTGGTTGTGCATGCAGGCGCCCTCGATTTACCCAGAGGTCAGGCAAGGCATGCCAGGCGAGTGCGTGCTTTGCGATCCAGAGAGTTTTTTCCAATCGACGCACTCCACAGCTCATGCCCCTTGCGATGTGCTCGTTGTCGAGCTGAGCGATGCGCAGGCTTGTTTTGATCCATACCGTCTGCGCAACATCTTTCAGTCTGCACAATGTCCGTTGACACTGGTGCTTTTACCTGGCTGCTGCGAGCCCCAAATGATTGCATGGCTGAACGCAGGCGCGGATCGGTGCCTGCCCCGAGAAAGTGACACCAGAGTCGTTCAGGCCATGATCCGTGCCATGCTGCACCGACGTCAGGGCCTGGTGGCAACGTACACAGAGCATGGCCTGCTTCGGTATGACAGCGATACCCGAACGTTGTTTTACAAGTCTGAAAGGGTACCTCTGACAGAGCGGGAAACACTGGTGGCCAGTTTGCTGTTTCAGCATCTCGGACGCTATGTCAGGCATGATGAAATCATGCAGGCGCTGTGCGCAGTCGGGCGAAGAGGGTGCGCGCCTGCGCTCGTTTCTCTATACATCCATCGCATCAACAAGAAAATTCGTCCTTTCGGTGTCCACATTGGCTTCAAGCGCGGCTACGGGTATCGATTGCATGCAGATCTTTCAAAGCAAAGCATACCCACCACTGTGGAATGGCTGGGGGTATTCAAAGACAGAAAATTCAAGTCGATCAACCCAAAACCTCCACAGCCTTCACCCCACCACCTCTAGCCATTCAGGTTTTGGCTTTTACTGGACTTGTGCGACTGATCGATTTTCAAAAACTGGAGCTACAAAGGGATGCATGAACTTGGTTGACTCTTTCTTGCCGACTCGCCAAGAGGCGATGGCTCGCATCCATGCAGTGCTGCCAAGTGAGTATGCGCGAAGCCGAAACTTCATCACAGGCGCGGTGACTTGCCTGTCGCCCTACATCACACACGGGATAGTGAGCCTGACAGAAGTGCTGTCAGGCGTGACTGCCCGACACGCGTTGGATGTTCGGCACAAGTTTGTATTTGAATTGGGCTGGCGTGAGTATTTTCGACACGTTTGGAGTTTCAGAGGTACAGGAATCTTGAGCTCGCTTCACACGGGTCCTCTGCCAGAGGCCAGCTACAGCCGCATCTTTCCAGCAGATATCCGCCATGCCGCGACGGGAATACCCGTCATCGATATGGCGGTTCGAACACTGTACGCGACAGGCTATTTGCACAACCACGCTCGCATGTGGCTGGCCAGCTATGTGGTGCACATTCGCAAAGTGCATTGGCGCGTGGCTGCGGACTGGATGTATGCGCACCTTCTGGATGGTGACCTCGCCAGCAACCATCTCAGCTGGCAATGGGTGGCCGGTACCGGCAGCAGCAAACCATATCTGTTCAACGCAGGCAATGTGGCCCGTTATGCTCCGCCTGCGTGGCACAGCCCTGCAAGCGTGATTGACCAACCCTATGACGCTCTCGATCGCATCGCTCGCAGTCCGGGCACGCAAGAGTCAGTGGTGTTCGAATCTGACGCCTCAAATATCGAGCCGCCCTTGAGCTTTGCACCCGCTCTCGAATTTGGTTGCACCCACCCAGATGCGGCCGCTGTATCGGGCAAAGATGTGTGGCTGGTGCATCCCTGGAATCTCGGTGAGGTGCCTGCTGCTTTGCCAAAGGATGCGGTGACCGTGGGTGTCTTTGTGACAGACTTTCACCGCCGCTGGCCCTGGAGCGAAAAGCGATGGCGCTTCGTCTGCAGCCGCATGGCAGAAATAACCCACGTCCGCTGGGAAGGAGATGCGGCGAGTATCGGGGAGGCATTACAAAGTGCCCGTACTGTGAGCAGCACCGACGATCTCCACATCCGAGACTGGCTGGCAGGCTGGGCAAAATGCAAATCGGCGCCAGCGCTGTTTCCCATGATCGACAGGCGCTGCGACTCGTTTTTCCAGTGGTGGAATCGGGCTTCGCGTGGCGTGGGGTCGGCTACAGAGCTGTTGCGTACAAGCGCCGTGTCTTGCGGGTGAATCTCTAGCCCTGAACTTCAACAGTGTCAGCTGTCCATCGGAAACCGGTCAGCTGACGAAACGGGGGCGATGGGGTTCGGGTGACTGCCACAGGCCGTCAGCAGCTATGGCCTACCGGCTGTTGATTCGCAGGACGCCGTCCATCGCTTGTCCACTGATCAGGCCTTATCGTCCTATCCGCTCGGCCACGGCCTGGCCCAATTCGATCACCGCCATGGCGTAATAGCTGCTCCAGTTGTAGCGGGTCACCACATAGAAGTTTTCAGTGCCAGCCACGTAGCTGGGCGCACCCTCGCCGTTGCGCAGTTCAATCAGGGCCAGAGGGCCCTTGTGCTGCAGGGCAGGCCCTTGCAGTTGAGCGCCTTTGGCGGTGAAGGATTCGACACTGAAGGTGGGCAGGATGTCCGGTGCCAGCAAGGTGTCCATGTCGGTCTGGCCAGGGGTGAATGTGACCGGGTAATGGGTGGGCATGCCGGTTTTCCACTGGAAGGCCTTGAAGTAGTTGGCCACGGAGCCGATGGTGTCGCCCGGGCTGTTGAAGAGATCGATGCGACCGTCGCCGTCAAAGTCCACGGCGTAGTGGCTCCAGCTGGAGGGCATGAATTGCGGCATGCCCATGGCACCGGCATAGCTGCCGCGAATGCTGAAGGGGTCGCTGCCACTGCGTTGGGTCAGCCGCAGGAAGTGGTCAAGTTCTCCTTTGAAGAACGCTTGCCGTTCAGCAGCGCGTGGGTGCGCCTGTGGAAAATCGAAGGCCAGCGTGGCCAGCGCATCCAGGATGCGGAAGTTACCCATGTGCTGGCCGTACAGCGTTTCCACGCCAATGATGCCGACGATGATGCTGGCCGGTACGCCGTAGGTTTGCTCGGCTCGGGCCAGCGTGGCCTGATGGCGCTGCCAGAAGGCGACGCCCGCCTCGATGCGGCGCGGCTCGATGAAGCGGCTGCGGTAGGCGGCCCAGTTTTTGGCTGCGGGCGTGGGCGCGGGCAGCACGAGCTGTTCGATCAGCGGGATGCGGCGGGCCTGGCCAATCTGTTGGCGGACCCAGTCAGTCGGCAGGTCCAACCGTGTTGCGGCCTCGTGGGCCCATTGCATGACATCGGTGCGGCTGGCGTAGCTGTCGGCCGCAGTGGCTTTGGCGGCATGGGCCTGAGTGCGGTGGCTTTTGTGGCTTTTGGCAGCCGCTTTCGGTGCAGGGGTGTGTTTGCGAGCCTTGGCATTGTTGACGGGCTGTTGGTGCGCGGGACTGGCTGCGCAGGGCAGCGCAAACGACAGACCGATCGACAGAGGCAGCCAGGCCAAGAGACGGCGGGATGCGTCAAAAACGGAGGCAAATGCAACAGACATGGGGCCAGTTTAAACGGCTGCCATGCTGTGAACGCGCAGCGCAGGCTTGATCTGGATTCAGGGTCGCGTCGATCGGGCGTGCTAAGCTGATTCAACAATAAAGAGGATTCGACCGCATGGGCGCCACAGGATATTTCACTCACCCCGATTGTCTGAAGCACGAAATGGGTCCAGGCCACCCGGAATGCCCGGAACGCCTGAGTGCGATCGAAGACCGCCTGCTCATCAGTGGGGTGGACATGGCGCTGACGCGTCGCGAAGCCGCGCCGGCTGCGCTGGCCGACATCGAGCTGGCGCACGGGCGCATGCATGTGGCGGCCCTGCGCGGCCTGACCGATGTGCTGCGTGAGGATATGGCCGCAGGCGGACCAGCCCATACACCGCTGGATCCCGACACCCTGATCAACATCCATACCTGGGACGCCGCACTGCGATCGGCCGGAGCTGCAATCGAGGCCACCGACGCGGTGATCGAAGGCGAGCTGGAAAACGCTTTTTGCGCCATTCGCCCACCCGGCCACCACGCCTGTCGCGACAAGGCCATGGGTTTTTGTTTTTTCAACAATGTGGCGATTGCAGCCAAGCATGCGGTCGAGCGCCATGGCCTCAAGCGTGTGGCCATCGTGGACTTCGATGTGCACCATGGCAACGGCACCGAGGACATCGTGGCCGGTGACGACCGCATCCTGATGGTCAGTTTCTTTCAGCACCCGTTCTATCCGGAGGGGGGCTCACAGTCGAATGCGGCGAATCTGGTAAACGTGCCGGTGCCGGCCTACACCAAGGGCATGGACATTCGGGAACTCATCGAGGTGATGTGGATCCCGCGCCTGGAAGCCTTCCAGCCCGAACTGATCCTGATCAGTGCCGGCTTTGACGCGCACCGTGAGGACGATATGGGCCAGCTCGGTCTGGTCGAGCAGGATTACACCTGGATCACCATGCGCATGAAGGACATCGCCAAGCGCTATGCGAAGGGCCGCATCGTCAGTTGTCTGGAGGGGGGCTACAACCTCAGCTCGCTGGCACGCAGCGTCGAGGCGCACTTGCGGGCACTGGCCGACGTCTGACGCGCAGCGCTGGCCGGGCCCAGGCCCTTTGGGCCACAATGGGTGGCATGAACACCCCTCAAGAAATCCTGTCCGATGGTGAGTTGCGCCACACGCGCGATGCGCGTGGCGTCCACTGGCTGACCCTCAACAGCCCTGCCACTTTCAATGCCCTGGGCGAGTCCATGTTGCAGGCCTTGCAGCAGGCCATCGCCGGTGTGGTGGCCGATGACACCGCCCGCGCGGTGGTGCTGGGCGCCGAAGGCAAGGCGTTTTGCGCCGGGCACAACCTCAAGGAAATGAAGGCCCGCCCCGAGCTGGCGTACTACCAGCAGCTTTTTGCGCAGTGCACGCGCATGATGCTGGCCTTGCGCAAGCTGCCCGTGCCGGTGATTGCCCGCGTGCAGGGTATCGCGACAGCCGCGGGCTGCCAGCTGGTGGCCCAGTGCGACCTGGCGGTGGCGGCCGAGGGCGTGCGCTTTGGCGTCAATGGCATCGATGTGGGCCTGTTTTGTGCCACGCCGAGCGTACCGCTGTCGCGCAACATGCAGCCCAAGCAGGCCATGGAGATGCTGGTGACCGGCGGCTTCATTGACGCGACCGAGGCGCAGCGCCGGGGGCTGGTGAATCGCGTGGTGGGTCTCGATCAGCTCGATGCCGAGGTGGCGTCTTTGCTGCAGGCCATCCTGTCCAAGCCGCGGCTGGCCTTGGCCATGGGCAAGCAGCTCTTTTACCAACAGGCCGAGATGGGCATCGAAGCCGCCTACCAGCTCGCCGGCCAGACCATGGCCTGCAACATGATCGATGAGGTGGCGCAGGAAGGCGTGCAGGCCTTCATCGAGAAACGGAGCCCGGCATGGCGAACCTGAAGTCGGCACGCATTGCCGATCCGCTGGCCTGGCTCGATTCGCTGGCCAAGCCGGATTCCCTGTTGGCGCTGGCGGTGTTCGCCGGCTGCGTGCTCGCCGCCTGGCTCATGGTCTGGCTGGTGCGTCGTGCCTTTCACGAGTCGAACCTGTCGGTGCTGCTGGGCAACAAGCTGATCGATGGAGCGCTGTTTCCTGCCTTGCTGTGGGGACTGACCTTTGGCGCCCGCGCCTTTCTGGCGCAGGAACACACGGTTGCGTTGTTCGACATCCTGCTGCCCGTTTGCACGTCCCTGGCCCTGATCCGGCTGGGCGTGAAGGTCTTGCAGGTGGCTTTTGGCCAGGCGGCATTTGTGCGCATGCTCGAGCGCACGATTTCCTGGCTGGCCTGGGTCGCGGTGGTGTTGTGGGTCTCGGGCATCCTGCCGCTGCTGTTGGAGGAGCTTGACCAGATCCACTGGAAGATGGGGGGCTCTTCCATGTCGGTGCGGACCCTGATCGAAGGCGCGCTCACGGCAGGTGCCGTGCTGATCGTCACGCTGTGGGTGTCCTCTGCGCTGGAATCGCGCTTGCTTCGATCGGCCACCGGCAGCGATTTGTCGCTGCGCAAAGTCATCAGCAACACCGTGCGTGTCCTGCTCATGTTTGTGGGCTTGCTGCTGGCGCTGTCTTCGGTGGGCATCGATCTGACGGCGCTGTCTGTGCTTGGCGGTGCGGTGGGTGTGGGCATCGGCTTTGGCTTGCAGAAGCTGGCGGCCAACTATGTCAGTGGTTTTGTCATCCTGGCCGAGCGCAGCATGCGCATCGGTGACAGCGTCAAGGTCGACAACTTTGAAGGCCGGATCACCGACATCAAGGCGCGCTACACCGTGATCCGTTCACCCACGGGGCGCGAGTCCATCGTGCCCAACGAATTGCTGATCACCCAGCGGGTTGAAAACCTGTCGTTGACCGATCCCAAGGTTTGGCAGTCCACGGTGGTTTCGGTGGCCTACAACAGCCCGGTGGACGAGGTCATGGACATGCTCAAACAGGCCTGTGTCGAGCAGCCGCGTGTGTTGTCCGATCCGGCGCCGTCGGTGGCCTTGTCGGCTTTTGGTGCGGATGGGCTGGAGTTCACGGTGATCTACTGGATTCAGGACCCTGAAAACGGGCAACTCAACCTGAAGTCAGACATCAACCGTGTCATCCTGAGTCGATTCCAAGCGCGAGGGATCGAGATTCCTTACCCGCAACGGGTCATCCACTCGGTGGGCGCCCCACGCTGAGTCATCGGTGACACTCAAGCAAAACGGCACGCTGATCAGCGTGCCGTTTTGCTTGCAGCGTCTTGATGTCGCGATCAGTCCATCATCGATGGCAGCCACAGGCTCAGGCCGGGGAAGAACAGCAGGATTGCCAATGTGCTCACCAGCACCAGCACCTGAGGCCAGACGCCGCGGAAGATGTTGCCCAGGCCCACTTTGGGCAGCAAGGTGTTGATCACGAACAGGTTCATGCCGACTGGCGGAGAAATCAGACCGATCTGGATCACCATCACGATCAGCACGCCAAACCAGACCGGGTCAAAGCCGAGTTCCACCACGATCGGGAAGAACAGGGGGATGGTCAGCAGCACCATGGTCAGCTCTTCCATCACGGTGCCCAGCAGGATGTAGATCACCATCATGGCGCCCACAATCATGATGGGTGACAAGCCCAGATGGGTGATCCATTCCTTGAGCTCCATGGGCATGGTGGTGAAGTTCACGAAGTTGGCGAACACGGTCGCTGCGATCAGCAGGGTGAACAGCATGGCCGTCGTGCGCGCCGATTCGGTCAGCACTTCGAACAGCGTTTTCCAGCTCAGCGCACGGCGGGCCAGGGCAAACAAGAAGGCCCCCGTGGCTCCCATGCCTGCGCCTTCGGTCGCGGTGAAGAAGCCACCGTAGATGCCACCCAGAACGATCACCACCAGCAGCAGCACACCCCAGATGCCGCGCAATGCAGTCAAGCGCTCGCCCCAGGTGAACTTTTCGCCTGCGGGGGCATGCTCTGGATCGTGCCAGGTCATGAGCACGACGGCGATCATCATCAAGATGGCGGTGAAAATGCCTGGAATGACGCCCGCAGCAAACAATTTGCCGATGTGGGTTTCAGTGATGATGCCGTAGATCACCATGATGGTGGACGGCGGAATCATGATGCCCAGCGTGCCGCCTGCAGCAATCACGCCGGTGGACAGGGCGTCGCTGTAGCCGAGCTTTTTCATCGACGGGTAGGCCACTTTGCTCATGGTGGCGGCCGTGGCGATTGATGAACCGCAGATGGCACCGAAACCGGCGCAAGCCGCGATCGTGGCGTGAGCCAGACCGCCGCGGCGGTGACCGATGAAGGTGTAGGCGGCATGGAAGAGTTCATGCGCCAGGCCAGCGCGGGCCACGAAGTTGCCCATCAGGATGAACAGCGGAATCACTGACAAGGTGTAGGCAAAGCCGGTTTCGTAGACCACCTGGGCGATGCTGGAAAAAGCAGGCACCCAGCCGCGTGTGACGCCAATGCCGACCAGACCGACCAGGCCCATCGAGAAAGCCAGGGGAAAGCGCAACAACGCCAGGCCAAAGATGGCCAGAAATCCAATCAGCGCTTCAGTCACAGAACGCCTCCTTCGTTTTCTTCTTGTTCACGGAATGCCAGAGTCAGATGGATGAGGCCTGTGAAGCCGCAAAGCAACCCCATGCCATAAATGAAGGGGGCTTTCAGGATCTTGAGCTGTGCCGTGGTCTCGCCACTTTGCAGAAAGTCGTTGCCGGTTTGCCACATCAGCCATCCCAATGCCAGCAGGGCAACGCCACACAGCAGATGGACCAGGACTTGTTGAATTTTTTTGATGACGTTGGGAAGGTAAGGGTCGAGCGAGTCGAAAACCACATGCTCACCACGCTCTGACACCAGAGGCAGTGCGCCGAAGATCACGATGACCATCAGCAGTTCGGTCATTTCCAGCGAACCAGGAATCGAGTTGTTCAGCAGTTTGCGTCCTCCCACGTCGAGGAAGGTGAGCGCCATGATGGCGAACAGTGCAATCCCGGCCAGCAGACCGCACAAGGTTTCAAGCAGTTTCTTCAAGATTTGGATCTTTCACGATCAAAGGCGGTCCCTTCAGACTGACAGGGACCGCCTACAAAGAGCCCGGTGTTTGCCTGTGACAGGCAGATGCAGCGCTTACTTTTCCAGCTTGGCGATTTCAGCCCGGAACTCGGCCAGCACTTTGGCGGCATTCTTCAGACCTTTGCCTTCGGCAGCCGTGGCCCAGGTTTTTTCCAGGGGGTCGGTCTTCGCCTTGACGTCCTTGACGAACTTGGCGTCAGCCTGGGTGACTTTCACGCCGTTGGCCTGCATCATGGCGTAGGCGCGACGGTCGGTTTTGTCCCAGTGGCGGCCGAACATGCGCGCAGCCACTTCGCCCGAGGCGGCGTCGACCACCTTTTTGTCTTCGGCCGACAGCTTGTCGTACTTGCCCTGGTTCATCATGAACACAAAGCTGGTGTTGTACAGACCGCCCGGGAAGGTGGTGGCGTGTTTGATGATCTTGTCGATCTTGAACGACTCGGTCGATTCGGCGGGCAGCAGCGTGCCGTCCATCACGCCGCTGGAAAGCAGTTCGTAGGAGTCGGTCGCGGGCTTGAGCGTGACGTTCATGCCCAGGGACTTGGTGATTTCGTTGACCATGCCGCCGCCGATGCGGAATTTCAGGCCTTGCAGTTCATCGATCTTGCTGATGGCGTGCTTGGTGTTGAACACGATGCCAGGACCGTGAGCCCACAGGGTCAGCACCTTCACGCCTTGGTGCTCATTGTTGAACTCGGGGTATTTGGCGCTCACACGGCTGTAGGCCACAGAGATGGTTTCGGCGCTGTTGCCCAGGAAGGGGAATTCGGCCATCTGGGTCAGCAGGAAACGGCCGGGTGTGTAGCCGTGCACGGTGTAGGACAGATCGGCCTGGCCATTTTTGACGGCATCGAAAGTGCCGGGCGGCGCGGAAACGGCGCGGGGCAGGTAGTTGCACTTGATGCGGCCCTGGCTGTTGTTGGACACCAGGTCGCACCAATCCTTTTGGGCCAGGGTGGCCGGATGGGCCGGAGGCAGCCAGGTCGAGACCGCCAGTACGGTCTGGGCCTGAACCCCGCATGCCAGGCTGGCCAAGGCGGCGATTGAGAAGGAAGCCAGGGTTTTTTTCATGAGGCGTCTCCACGCAAATTGGTTACAAAACATAATCTAATCAGTTTGAGGCTGATTTGCACTCCATGCTAACCCTGATTGGCCGACCGATTGGTCGGTGAATTCCCGGGGGTACCATGTGCTTGTGGCGCAACAAAAGCCTTTTAGAATGCGAACGACCGTGCTTTTTCTGCCCTGAGTGCTTCCCATTTGGGGTCCAGTTGCTGCACAATTGACGTTTACGTTAACGTCAATTTGCGCAGACATCCCAATTTCAATTTCCACAGGAGATGACTTCATGAAGATTCTGGTTCCCGTCAAACGGGTGGTGGACTACAACGTCAAGGTGCGCGTCAAGAGCGACAACAGCGGCGTGGACATCGCCAACGTCAAGATGAGCATGAACCCGTTTGACGAGATCGCGGTCGAAGAAGCCGTGCGCCTGAAGGAAAAGGGCGTGGCCACCGAAGTGATCGCCGTCTCCTGCGGTGTGGCCCAGTGCCAGGAAACCCTGCGCACCGCCATGGCGATTGGCGCCGACCGCGGCATCCTGGTGGAAACCGCCGAAGAACTGCAACCCCTGGCCGTGGCCAAGCTGCTCAAGGCGCTGGTCGACAAGGAGCAGCCGGGCCT
>JACCDI010666473.1_pt1 | contig 34915 bp, 25 predicted proteins | sample 7442791 | NCBI WGS metagenome assembly JACCDI01 (sample SAMN15323434, study PRJNA562643) | freshwater metagenome | isolation source: river surface water | place: USA:Blue River Watershed | collected 2017-08-15 | reverse complement strand
TTTACAACAAAAACAACTTTGAAATCGTGGAAACTTCAAAAAATTACACATTTTGGTTGTCTGAAACGCCCAATATCCCTTCAAAATCATGGGATGCGGCCCTGCCAAGAATTGCAACTGGAACTTTGTTCAGAAATATCAAAACCAAAGAGCAAGTTTATGTAATGAACACACATTTTGACCATGTAGGTGTATTGGCTAGAAAAAATAGCATGAGGCTCATTTCCGAAAAATTAAAAACCTATTCTGAAATTGGAATTCCCGTTATTTTAATGGGGGACTTTAACTTACAGCCCTCGGAAGAACCAATACAATGGATAATCCAGCAAAAGTTAGCAGACGCAAGAAATTCGGAAACTGCAATTTCTCACGGTGAAAATTCAAAATTTACCTTTAATGGTTTTAAAGAAACAACTACTGGCCCAATCATTGATTATATTTTCATAAGTCACAATTTAAAGGTAAATCAATTTATTGTGGATCAATCAAGTAGAGGCAAAAATTTATTTTTCTCAGACCACTTCCCCGTTATTTGCGAGGTGCAATCCCGTTAAGCGTTTGAAATAATTCTGCTTATCTTCGTACCCGATGTATCGCTCTTTTTTCAAAAATCAACTGTGGTTGCAAGCCTTAAATTGGCTGGTAAAGCCACTATGGATTTTTGCAATTGAAAGAACTGTGCAATTGCGACTCGGCGATGAGTGGTATGGCAAGTATTTTGTTATTTTCAATTTAGGACTTTTATTTTCAGTGTTGTTGGATGCTGGATTAAACAATTACATTTCCAAAGAAATTTCTGCCGCAGGTAGGCTGATTCACAAAAAACGCATCTTGATGTTGCGGTTGATATTGGGACTTCTATATGTAATTTTAGTTTTTGCTGCTGGGTATTCTCAAAAACTAGATCTAAAACTCTTGGGAATAGTGGCCATCAATCAAATTTTAGCTTCGTTTTCATTAATGTTTCGTGCGGTATTACAAGGCCGACATAAATTCATTCACGACAGTATTTTAAGCGTGATGGATCGTTTTGTGGCCCTCATTTTATGCAGTTATTTGCTGATGCATTTTAACCAAGATTTCACGGCGGAATATGGAATTACCTTGTTTTTATTTTCCCAATTTTGCGGATATTTGGTTGCAGTTTTGGTGGGATTCTTTTTCGTGCGTGCCACAGTACATGCATCTCCTCCAACCGATTACTCTGGCAATTTATCCCTCGAAAATGAAACCCTGAAACAATGGATTCAAAAGGTGGGTTGGTTTGTGATCATGGCTTTCGCCATGAGTGTTTTTACCCGGATTGATGCCCTAATGATTCGCAGATTTTCGGTGGAAGGTTTTACCACTTATTTGAAGCCAATTTCTGAGGGATTCTATCAAGCCGGAATTTATGCGCAATCTTATCGATTTTTAGATGCCGCCCTCATTTTTAGTACCCTTTTGAGTACTCAATTGCTGCCCATTTTTTCAAAGAAAATTGCCAATAAAGAGTCGGTAGGAAGCATCTTAAAATTGTCGACGTTAATTGTATTATTTGTGGGGATAATCACGTCACTAACAGCCATTTTCGGGGGCGAATGGATCTTGAATTTTATTTACAAATCAGGTTATTCCAATACGGAAGAATTGCATTTCGCGGGTAAAATTTTCGCTGTTTTAATGTCGTCATTTCTGCCTATGGCCCTCATTCATGTTTATGGCACATTTGTTACGGCATTAGGAGAGATGAAATGGCTTGCAATGGTAGCAATTGTCTGTATGGTGCTAAATGTTGCTTTAAATTACGCATTTGTACCAGAATACGGTGCATTGGGAGCGGCCTGGGGTTGTTTTTTCACTCAGTTTGTGTTTGCAGTTGCGTGTATTCTAAAAAGTTTGCAATACGCAAATAAAACGAAATAAAGTAGTTGGAAAACAAACTTTAAACTGCATAGCCTTTGTGTTTGTGGTGTAATACAAACTTTTTTACCTTTGCAAATGTGCATGATATAGAGCCACATTTCGCTTGGATTAATTTTTATAGTGCTGCCGAAGACAGCAGTTCTCCATTTTATGGCCGAGAGTATAGTGAATTCTATTATGACAAAACGGTGTACAATTATTTGATTCACCCGCAATGGGACCATTTTGGTAGTACAACATTGTACATTAAAATTCTATTTGCCGACTATGAAGATGGTTTTGCAATCATTGAAATGATTGGTGAATGGAACGATGCTTTGTATAATGACATTATGCAATTTAAGCGAGAAGTAATTGAAATTCTGTGCGATGAGGGAATCAATAAATTTATTTTAATTGGTGAAAATGTGATGAATTTTCATGCCTCAGACGACAGTTATTACGAGGAATGGTTCCAAGATATTGAGGAGGGATGGATTTCCCTGATCAATTTTAGGGAACACGTACTGGAAGAATTCCGCCGAAACCAAATTGATTATTACTTGAATTTTGGGGGTGATTTGGATGATGTTTTGTGGCGTAAACTTGGACCACGTCAGTTGTTTCAACACATTGAAACTATTTTGTCTAAAAGATTGAATTAAACCAATCATCGATTTTCTCGCATTGTTGGTTTCAATTGCTTAATTTTGCAGTTCTATTAATTTGAATCTATGAGAGAAATTGCTTTCCGTGAAGCCCTTCGTGAGGCCATGCAAGAAGAAATGCGCGCAGACGAACGCGTTTTCTTGTTGGGAGAAGAAGTTGCTGAATATAATGGCGCTTATAAAGTAAGCCAAGGAATGTTGAATGAATTTGGTGAAAAACGAGTAATCGATACACCAATTGCAGAATTGGGATTTGCAGGTATTGCAGTTGGTGCTGCAATGAACGGATTGCGACCAATTTGCGAATTCATGACTTTCAACTTTTCATTGGTTGCAATTGACCAAGTTATCAACTCTGCTGCTAAAATTAATAGCATGTCTGATGGACAATTCTTATGTCCTATAGTATTTCGTGGACCAACAGGAAGTGCAGGCCAATTGGCGCAACAGCATTCTCAAAACTTCGAGAACTGGTATGCCAACACACCTGGTTTGAAAGTAGTTGTACCTTCTAACCCTGCTGATGCAAAAGGTTTATTGAAAAGTGCAATCAGAGATGAAAATCCTGTGATTTTCATGGAAAGTGAGCAAATGTATGGTTTCAAAGGAATGGTTCCTGATGGTGAATACCTCATTCCAATTGGAAAAGCTGATGTTGTTAAACAAGGTACAGATGTTACAATTGTAAGCTTCGGTAAAATGATGTTACGTTGTCATGAAGCCGTTGCTGCACTCGAAGCTGAAGGAATTAACGTTGAATTGATTGACTTAAGAACCGTACGTCCTATTGATTACGATACTGTTATTGAATCTGTGAAGAAAACCAACCGTTTGGTTGTGGTTGAAGAAGCTTGGCCATTGGCGAGTATCAGCTCTGAAATTAGTCACATTGTGCAACGCAGAGCTTTTGATTATTTAGATGCTCCTGTTCATAGGGTTACAAGTATGGACACCAATTTACCTTATGCTCCAACTTTCGTTGAGGCTTATTTACCTAGCGTAGAAAGAATTGTGAAAGCAGTAAAATCTACCATGTACAAATTATAATAAAATTTAACATTTTTATATAAAAACCTCCCAAGGGAGGTTTTTTTTGTGTTATTTATTCATTATTTCGTCTGTATACAAATTTGTTTAGATTCTAAACAATCTTTTTATTAAATTGCCTTATATTATTTTTTAGTTTATGCTTAATTTATTATACTTGGACCCGGGAAGTGGATCTCTAATTGCCCAAATAATTGGAGGTATACTTGGCGCTGGTTTACTTTTCTTTAATCAAATAAAGATGTTCTTCAAGCGAAAGAACAAATAATATTATGATTCAATTAAATCCGATAAATACCAGCTTTAAAGATCCACAAAACGCGGTTTATACGGATAACAACCACAGAATTATTCGGAGAATTAACAAAGAATTTCTTCAATATTTTAATCAATCGACGCACTTTTCAAAAATTTTACAGCCAATTGAAGGCGATTTTTATGAAATTGAAAAATTCAATTTCCAATCTTATTACTTTGAATATCCCTTTGAATTATTCAAAGAATCTGCATTGGATTTTTTAAATTGCCTAGAAGATTTAATTCATCACGATTTAATTTATGTAGATGGGAGTCCACTCAACACCACCTACCAAGGCATGAATCATTTCATTCATTTTGACTTAGGCTCTGTTACCAAAATAAACAGTGATTCGGGGTGGATAGGTTACAAACAATTTCTAACAGATTGGTTATGGCCACTTTACCATTTAAGTGATAAAAATTATATCACAGCAGGTTATTTAAGTACGTATTTAAATGACAATCAATGGATTTACAACGAGTCATTAAAATTCAAACATAAAATAAGGCCTAGTTACTGGCTACATCAATCATTTTTGCAAAATCAAAAAAAGGTTAATCTCAATCAAAATCAATCTATTCAACAGGGACATAAAATCAATAAAAACAAACTAATTGCATTTGTTGCACTTTTAAAATCTGATGTGAAAAGTGCAAAGTTGAATAAACAAAAAACCAAATGGGATGATTACTACACCGAGACAATTTTACAAAACAATTATCTCCAATTAAAAGAACAAAAATTTACTGAACTTATTCAGTCCATTAAAACCACCGAAAATTTTTACTTTGTAGACTGGGGAGCCAATGATGGTCATTTCTCAAGAATCATGAGCACCATTCATCCCACAGCCACAGTATTGTCAATAGAGTCTGATTTCAACGCGGCCAATCAACTTTATTTAAAATCTAAAGAATTTCCAATAATTCCGATTCATGCAAATGTAATCAATCCTATTCCATCGGTAGGATATTCTAACAATATCCCATCGTTATTAGACAGAATTAAAAAGGTGGCGAATGTTCATGTTGTACTGGGTTTAATTCATCATTTACAGCATGCGCATAATTTAAGTCACAAACAAATTATTGATTTATTTTACCATCATTCGTTGACAAATTCGCACATAATTATAGAATTCATTGGTGATAAAGATCCGAGATATCAATTAATTCGCAACAGAAATTACCCCCATTCTGAATCTTTAGATAATTTCAAAACAGAATTATCCGAAAAATATTCTATCATTCAAACCATAAAACTCACTGATGAAAGAATTTTATTTCACGCTCAGAGAAAAGATATCTAAGCATGTAATAGTTGCTTTTGTTATCTCTTATTCATTGTTTGTAGGTTTAATATCTTGGGTTGATTCCAATTTTTCAATTCCAATAATTATTCTTTTAATTCTTTTTTGGGGATTATTTTTATTCAGAAAAAAGAAATTTCTACCTCCGTTATATTATTCATTTACCCTATTCATATTTTTTAATCCGTTATTAGATTTTGCCCTGACCAATTTCTCGCTTCTCTCTAAATCTATTGTTTTTATCATACTCATAGCTTCATATAAAAAGTTCATATATTTCAACTCCAAAATCATCTTATTGGCAAACTGTCTATTTATAACTTTCATTATATTTTGCACTTTGATACACCCAAATTACAAAACAAAGAAAGAAACAAGTAACCTTACAAAATTTGTCATTGAGAAGATAAAAAAAGGAGAATCTGTGGATGTAATATTATTAGATGCCTACCCAAATTTCGATTTTGTTCGGGATAGCTTCAAAGTTCAATCTAAACTTCAAACTTATATAAACAAAAACAATTTTGTCACCCTTCCAAACCAAACATATTCCACCAAAACAGCCGTATCAGTGGCACAATTATTTCTCAATACCAAAATATTTCCCGCAGATTACCAATTTGAATTAAAAGATAGAATCGCCTATTATCATGATTTGGTAGAGAAATCTGAAATTCAACATATTTGTAAAGAAAAGTCTTTTGACTTTCAGTTTTTATCTCCTACAAACCATACATTCCAGCCCAATGCATGGAAATTGTACTGGAATTTTTCCAATTCACGCTACTTTGGACTATTGAACAAATTCATTAACCAAACAGCGAAATTCGATTTCTTTGTGAACCAATATCATTGGAATTCAATATTTACATTTGACCAACAATATCAATTTAACCAAATAGACCTATACAATCAAAAGCTAAAAGAACGAATTAATAAATCAAACAGTAGAAAACAATTCAACTTTTATCACTTTCTCACCTTACATAAATACAATCCTTTAAATCCACAAAATGCATTTAAAAGAGATTTAATTGAAGCCGATAACTTGGGAATAAAATTGATTGAACAATTGCAACAGAAAAGAAAATCCAATATTATTATTTTGTCCGATCACGGTAACAGAACAATGATAAAAAATATTGAAAATCAAAAAAAAGGAATTTTAGCCATCAAAGAATTGTAAAATCAACGAATTACAACTCCTGTTTCTACAATTCTTCCTACTTCGAACAACTGAGCAGACTTTGAATTGAACAATGCTTTTACTTCATTGATCGAAGCTTCTGAAACAGTGAACAACAATCCACCGTTAGTTTGGGGATCTACCATCCAAGCAAACGCCTCTTGGTTAGATAATTGCACCTCTTTTTCATAGGCATTCCAGTTTCTCATGGCGTTATCGGGCAGCACGAAACTTTGCGCCAACACTTTTGCCTCATCAACCACAGGAACATTTTGAAATTCAATTTCCGCACCCACATTTGAAGCTTTACAGATCTCAAGTAAATGACCTAACATTCCAAACCCAGTAATATCTGTCATGGCCCTAACGCCTGAAATTGCACCAAGTTCAAGTCCTATTTCATTGGTCTGCGTCAACAATTCAAACAGCACTTTGTTTTGTGCTTCATTGGCCATTTCCCGTTTGTGAGCAGCTGCTAGCATCCCAATTCCAAGTGGTTTTGTCATACAAACAATATCACCGGGTTGGGCCATTGCGTTGGTTTTTAAATTCTCCTTTTGAACCAACCCGGTAACACTCAAGCCAAAAATGGGCTCTCTACCGTCTATACTGTGTCCGCCTGCAATTGGCACCCCAAGTTTTTTTGCCAATTCCATGCCTCCTTTTAAAACGTCTCTTCCCATTTCCACCGACAAAATATCGAGCGGCCAGCTGAATACGGCATTGGCCATGATAGGACGTCCCCCCATAGCATAAATATCGCTCAATGCATTTGCTACGGCCGTTTTACCAAACACATGCGCATCGTTCACCATAGGGGTGAAAAAATCAACCGTTTGAAGCAGCAACATTCCATTTCCAAGGTCGTAAACTGAACAATCATCATTTAATTGATTTCCCACTAACAGTTGAGGGAAATCCAGGCTGTCTGTTTTTAACCCCTCTAACATTTCCTGAAGCACAGCAGGCTGAATTTTACATCCACATCCGCTGCCTTTGGATAAAGAAGTGAGAATAATTTTCTGATTCATTTTTGCAAATATCGCAACAAATGAAATATTTGGCCTCCTTTTTGGGGGGATAAATTAAAAATGATGTATTAGGGAGTATACAAACCAATATAAACGACCATGAACAACAGAATTTCTTTTTACATTGGAGCCGCTGGAATTGCAGCCCTATGTATGTTGCTTTTTTCAATGAAATCTGCTGAAAAAGTTGCTGTAACTGAAAGAAAAATAGAAAACAAAGCTTACCAATCTGGTGAAGTATTAAATTATAGAATTCACTACGGAATTATCAATGCCGGCTTGGTGAACATGACCGTTTCTGAACCATTAACCATCAATAACAAAACTGCCTACAATCTAAAAGTAGAAGGTGAAACTTTGAAATCTTTCGACTGGGCGTACAAAGTGAGAGACAAATTTGAAAGTTGGGTAGACGGTGAATCACAAGCACCTATGCGATATGCAAAAACTGTTCGTGAAAACGCATACTTCAACCAAGATATTGCCATCTACAACCACGCTGAAAAATGGTTGAAAAATAAGCAAGGACAAATTACCATTCCACAATATACTCAAGATGTTGCCTCTGCGATCTACTACATGAGAACTTTAGACTATGCAAACGCAACTGTTGGAACTACTTATCCGATTGATGTTTACCTCGACAATAAAATTTACAACCTCAACGTAAAATACATTGGAAAAGAAACCATCAAATCCGATATCGGAAAAGTAAGATGCTTCAAAATCAAGCCTCAACTTGTGGTTGATAGAGTGTTCAAACGTACTGATGCAATGACTGTTTGGGTAACCGACGACGAAAATAAAATTCCAGTTCGTATCCAAACTGATATTAGAGTTGGATCATTAAAAGTAGATTTGGTAAAATACCAAAACGTCAAAAATCCAATCAATTGCTTGGTTAAATAATCAATCTTCACCAAGGTAAACCCTTGGCACACGTTGAGAAATTCCTGTTAAAATTTCATAAGATATGGTCCCGCCTCGGCGGGCCATTTTGTTGATAGACAATTGCTCCCCAAAGATCTCTACCCTGTCACCTTCCTTGCATTGGATGTTGGTTACATCAACCATCGACATATCCATGCAAATGTTTCCAACAAACGGCACTTCTGAACCGTTTATCACAACCGTACCTACTTTTTTACCAAACCTACGACTCAACCCATCGGCGTAACCCATGGCAATTGTGGCAATTTTCCTTTTGTGTGATTCAACGTCGTGAAGGCCATATCCAATGCCTTCATTCGGTTTAATTTCATGAATTTGGGTAACAGTGGTAAACAAACTCGCCACTGTTTGTAAATTGATTGACTCACTTCCATCAGGTTGCAAACCGTATAATCCAATTCCCAAACGCACCATATTGCCTTGTATTTCAGGAAAACGCTCAATGCCACCCGTATTGCTGATGTGCTTTAAAATGGTATAACCCAATTTCTTTTCAACTTCATTGGCAAGTTCATAGAACAATTCGGCCTGTTTGGTTGTAAAAACGTCATGATCAGCACTTTCCGACACCGCCAAATGGCTAAAAATACTCTTTACGGTGATATTAGATGGAATCTTTTCTATGGCTTCCAAAATCTCACCGGGAGCAAATCCCAAACGGTGCATGCCCGTATCAACTTCAATATGAATACAGCCCTCTTGTCCCTCCAAAATAGAAACATAACTCAGCAAATTGGATAGGCTGTAAACCACAGGTTCAAGGTTGAATTTGTTCAAAATGTCCATAGTTTGGGCATCTGTATTCATCACCATAATGGGAACTTTAATTCCTGCTTCGCGCAGGGCAACTCCCTCATCGGCAAATGCCACACCCAAATAATCCACATTTAGCTCTTGGAGTGTTTTTGACACCTCAAAAGTACCACTTCCATATCCGAAAGCTTTAACCATGCACATGAGCTTGGTATTGGGCGTTATCAATCTTTTAAAATATCGGAAATTGTGTTTGATGGCCTCCAGGTTTATTTCCAAACTCGTTTTGTGCAAACGCTCTTTCAAAACCTCCACCACATTTTCAAGGTGGTATTTTCTGGCTCCTTTTACCAAAATGGCTGTCCCTGAAATTCCATCAAGCAAGGTTGATTTCAACAGACTCACGGTAGAATCAAAAAAATCAACTTGCATATCTTCAGGAAATGTGGGTTCTGATTGACCCAAAAACACGAGTCTTTTCACCCCCTTTTGCTGAAGTAAATTCACCAATTTTTTATGGTCTAAATTTCCTGAACTTTCTCTATTGTCTATCTCCGATAGAATCAACATCAGCGGAAGATTTGGCTGTTGACGTTGAATAACATCGATGGCAATGGCCAAACTCTCGAAATCATTTGAATAACTGTCGTTCAGCACCACATTACCCCTTCTGCCCCTTTCAATGGTCAAACGGTTGTTGATGGGTTTTAGCGTTTGAAATTTGGCAATATGAGATTCATCCCACCGTTCAAATGCATTCAACACGCAAAAGCAAGTCATAGCATTGCACATCGAAGCATCATCCAAAAATGGAATTTCTAAAGCATGATCGGTTCCGCGGTGATAAAAATGAATGATTTGCTTACCATCATTTTTTTCAACTTCTAAAATTCTAAAAGTGGCACCTTCACTATAACCCCAACTGATGAATTTTGTTAAAGGTTGCTTTTTTCGCAACTCAGCTATACCGGGCTCAAACGCTTTAATATCCCTCGGAAAAACCACCACATCTGCCCCTTCGCAGAGTTTTAATTTTTCAAGTGCCTTCTGTTCAACATTGTCAAATCCTGCGTCGTGCTGACTTCCCAAATGCGTTAACACCGTTAACGAAGGTTGAATCATTTTCACCAAGGCATCCATTTCTCCTTTTTCAGAAATTCCAGCCTCAAAAAATGCCATTTGATGTTTTTCATTCAATCCCAGTATGGAAATAGCAACTCCAAGTTGTGAATTGAAACTTCTAGGACTTCGGAGGATGTTAAAATCGGATTTCAACAATTCAAAAAGCCATTCTTTTACCACAGTTTTGCCGTTGCTACCTGTAATTCCTACAACGGGAATTCTAAAAAGTTCACGGTGTTTTTGAGCAATTTTTTGGAGGGACAATAGTGGCGATTCCACCCTTAAAAAGCAAGAATTGGGATAATTTCCTACGTCAATTGAGTGTGTTAAGTTCACCAGAAACAAGCGGATTCCAACTGAATAAGCTTGATCAATGAAATCGTGTCCATCTCTTAATTCCCCTTTCAACGCCACAAACAAAGCTTCCTCAGGCAATGAAGTTTTTCGGGTGTCGTAAACAATTTCTGAAACAATGTAATTCAGAAGGTTTACACCTTGAATTTGTGCAGCTATAGTTGATTGAATATGTGAGAGTTGAATGTTCAAATTTGCAATCTTACAAATTAATTTCGGCACTATCGCCAATATTCAAACTTTGAACGGCCCCTACCAAACTAGAATCACTGCCAATCAAAGAATTTTCAATGATGGCATTTTGCAAGGATGCATTCATGCCAATGATACTATTTTTAACAATTGAACGGGTGATATAAGCTCCGTCGCCAATGCTTACATCAGGACCAATGATGCTATTTTCAATTTTTGCGGATGGAGAAATATGCACTGGAGGAACAATGATATTTCCCAATTTTGTTAAATGGGTAAAATCTTTGATTTCCAATCGTTTCAATAGATTGCGATTGGTTTGAAGGATGACTTCTTTTTTTCCGCAGTCAAACCATGTAGAAACTCCAAAAGTGCGCATGCTGGCACCTTTTTCTATCATGCACTGAAGTGCATCAGTAAGGTGAAATTCATTGTTTGTGCGAATATCATTTTGAATGTGGTATTCCAAACATTCAAACAGCATGGCAGTTTCTTTGATGTAGTACAAACCCACCAAAGCCAAATTAGAATGTGGAATTTTCGGCTTCTCAATCAATTTGGAAATATGTCCATCGTTGTTCAATTCAGCAACACCGAATAGTCTTGGATCATCTACTTTTTTCACACCCAAACTACTCACGTTGGTTTCAACCACAGTTTTCAAATCTGCCTCGAAGATGGTGTCCCCCAAAACAATTAAAACTGGTTCAGTTGGATCAACTTCCTCTCTTGCTAGCCAGATGGCATGTCCAATTCCACGACCCACAGTTTGCATCACGAAAGACATTTTGCAATCGGTGTAATGTTCAGTGAGATATTGTTCAATTCTATCACCCAAATAACCGATGATAAACACAAAATCGTTCACTCCTGCATTCACCAGATTGTCTACAATATGTCCCAAAATAGGTTTCCCTGCCACTGGAATAAGTGATTTGGGCTGAGTTTGGGTATGAGGCTTTAAGCGACTACCAATACCGGCTACAGGAATGATGGCTCTCATGAATACAAAAATAGGTGAAAATGTAGAACCAAATGAATTTTAGTTCCGCAAATTCCAAGAAATCGCAATTGCGGTTTCGGTGTCTTCCAAAAGATACAATTTACTCCTTCTCAGCATCAATACGGCTACAATTTCTTGGTGAGAAACCAATACCGGTAGTTGATTTTTTTGAATTGTATCAATTTTCTGATTGATCATCAAATCGCTCAATTTTTTGTGCCCTTTCATGCCAAAAACCGACATTTTATCGCCTTGTTGCCTGGCCCGTACTTTTAGGTTTTCTAGCACCTTGGGATGGAAATAGTACACATTTTTAGCCGCAAAATCTACATCCGAAACGTTTATGAGATTAACCTGAAACTCAACGATACCAAAAACATAATTCCCCATATCCTTGATTTCAAATTCTACCGGTTCTTGTTGAGAAATAAAGAAAGATTGGATGGTTAATCCTGATCTCAATTTAATCATTTTCCATTGGCTATTTTCCCAAAAACTTCCAATTCGTTGCGAAGTGGAAAGTGCCTGAATAATTTGACTTTCATGAAAATTCAGCTGAATCAGTTTTTTAAAAATGCCATATTTATTTTTGGGATTGTCAATGAAATTCTGGGGAATAAACCATTCCATTGCTGTGGATTTCACCTCGCTTTTCCAGCGCAACTCAAACAATTGATTTTCTTCCGCTTCTATTTGTCGAGCCAATCTTGTGGCATTCTGATAATCGCTGGCAATATCTGGATAAGCTTCTTTTAGTTGAGGAATAAGTAGATGTCGCACCTTATTTCTCAAATACTTGACCTCGCTATTGCTGCGATCTTCTCGCCATAAAATTGCGTTTTTTGCGGCAAATTCTGAGATTTTTTTTCGCGAAATTCGCAAAAGAGGACGGATAATTTTTCCGCGAGTTTCAGGAATTCCGAGCCAAGCACTATGCATTTGATTTCTCATCAAATAGATGAAGAAATTCTCCAATTCATCATCTTGGTGATGGGCAGTTGCAATGTTTTGAGCACCCACTTTTACCAAAACCTCATCAAAAAAATGGTAGCGAATGTCCCTAGCAGCCATTTGAATAGAAACGCCCAATTCATTGGCAATTTGGGTGGTATTAACAGATTTTACGTAACATTCTATCCCCAGTTTATTACATTCTTGCTGCACAAATTGCATATCGTTAATGCTATCATCCCCCCTTAAATTGTAGTTTACATGCGCCACAACGCAGGGCCAATTATTTTGAACGAAAACATGCAAAAGCACCATAGAATCAATGCCTCCACTGACTCCCAAAACCGTCAATTGTCGGTCTAATTGCCAATTCTGTAGATTCATCAATGCTTTAACGGAATTTAACACTTAATTTGCAGAAGTTTTACTGTAAATGTTACTTCGATACAAAGAACATCATTTTAAGCTTTGGTTGTTTGTTTTATTTGCCTTTTACCAGGTAAATTTAATTGCACAACCCATTTCATTGAGCGCACGCAAAATGAAGTCCATTCAAATCAATGGTCATGGAGGACAATTGCTTAAAGGAAACGTTCAATTCGAGCAACAAGGATCTCGCGTTTTCTGCGATGAAGCCGAATACGATCCTCAAACAGAATCCCTCAAAGGTTACGGAGATGTGAAAATCATCAATTCTGAAGGAACTGTTGTTACTGGAAATACACTCATTTTTGACAATGCCACGCACACTGCAAGGGTTGAAGGAAATGTAAAGTTAGTAGATAACACAATGACTTTACTCACACCTTGGCTACAGTATCACACCCAAACAAAGGTTGGTTGGTACGGAAATGGTGGCGTGATTACCGATAAAAAAACCAAACTTACTTCGGTGTCTGGGAGTTTCAATCCCACTCAAAAAACCTTGTTTTTCAAACAAAATGTGGTTTTACAAACCCCCGATTACACCATCAAAACAGATACACTCCAATACTTTACGCAAAGCAAAGTTGCCAAGTTCTTTTCTTTCACTCAACTGGAATACGAAACGCAAACCATGGTTTTTGAGCGAGGAAATTACAACACAGAAACTGAGCAAGGCACTTTCTATCAAAAAGTTGGATTGTTCGACCCCGATAAAACGTTGGTGGCTGATTCTGTGTATGTGAACAAGAAAAACCGCAGAGGCACGGCTTACAAAAACGTGTATTTGATTGATTCTACGGAGAATTGGAGAGTTTGGGGACAAAAAGCCGATTACGCAAAAAATACGGGGGAAATCACCATTTCAGGAAATCCTTTGGCATTGCAAATCGACAAAACCGATAGTTTTTTCATCAAAGCCGATACCCTCTTTTACAGCAAAGACAGCGCAACTCAGGTTCAAAAAATCAAAGCTTGGTTCCACGTACTATTCAAAAGAAATAACGTTTCTGGAACGGCTAAAAACTTGAATTATCAGTCGGCTGACAGCTCATTTAAACTTAGTGGAAACCCTGTTTTATGGGATTCACTCACCCGCATGAGTGGCGATACCATCCGTTTGTTCCTGAAAAACAAAAAGATGAACAGAAGCACCATGTACCAACATGGATTCATTGCCATGAAGGAAGACAGCATTCACTTCAGTCAGGTTTCAGGAGATTCAATGACACATTTGTTGGATAACAACCAAAAACTCACCCAAACCTTGGTTCATCGAAACGGAAAAAGTGTTTATTTCATGAGGGAAAACGACAGCATTTCATCTGTTTTCGACATTACCTGCAGCAATATCCGTTTTCAATTTGAAAATCAAAAAATTAACAGTGTGTACTTTTATGTAAAGCCAGAGGGCAATATCTATCCGTTGGAATTATTTCCTACCGACAAAGAAAAACTCGCTGGATTTATTTGGGACATCGACAACAAACCGAAACAGTCGGCATTTGGAAGTCAATTTACTCCTTATATCCCAAGAACTTATTATGCGCTAAATCCCAAAAAAATCGACAATTCTAAAAAAGGCCGTAAGAAGAAGGATAAAAAATGAGAAAACTCTGGGCACTAATTATTGCAATTACATTCACTCAATTGGCAAATGCTCAATTGATTGGATTGTGCCTTGACACGAGCAATGCACCCATTTCTGGGGTACAGATTTATGAAAAAAATTCAGGGAAACTTGGTCAAACCAAAGTAGATGGCTATTTCACCCTTGAACTAAAACCCGGCAATTATCAATTGGTATTTTCGCATCCCGAATATTATAATCAAGAATTGCCCATTGTTGTAACAGACAAGTTCAAAGACACCATCATTCTGGCATTGGTGCGACAAATTAAACATATTGATGCCGTTCATATTTCAGCAAAATGGAAAGATCCAGGGCCTGATTACATGAAAAAGGCCATAGCACGAAGAAATATTTGGGCCGGACGTATTCCAGCGCAATCGGCCGATGTCTATATCAAAGCCTTTGAAGACCTCACAATAAAGCAAAAACGGGTGTTGCCAAAATCAGACGACCCCAATGTTCGCGCCGCCGACATCCCTCAAAAAGAAGAAAATCAAGTCAATGCAAATTTGGTGGAAATTACCATGAAGCGTGATTGGATGCCACCGAATAAAATAAAAGAGGTTAAAAAAGGGGTTTCCGTTCGTGGAGATAAAACCAGTTTGTACTATTTGTCAACCGTTGAAGGCGATTTTAATATTTATCAAAATTTGATGTCACTGCAAGGACTTTGTCCTCTCCCTGTGATGTCTCCCCTCTCAAGTAGCGCCATTCTGGCTTATCGTTTTCGATTCATTGAAAGCTACAAACACCCTGTTTATGGTAGGGTTTTAAAAATTAAAGTAGACAGCCGTCAAACGGCAAATTCAACGTTTTCTGGTGAAATTCACCTTGTAGATACCTCGTTTTATGTAGCCAAAATTGTTCTAAAAGTTCCGTCACATTTGATGGCAGAATACAACGACATGACCTTAACTCAAAGCTACAGACTCACCAAAGATTCTAACATTCTCATTGATTCTCAGAGTTTTGTTTACAGTTATAGAACTGGGGCCAACAAAACCATTGCAGAAACCAAAGTTTATTACACCAACATTGTTACCAACCCGAATTTTCCGAAAAATCACTTTGGACTTGAGTTGAGCAAAGTTGAGGATGATGCCTATGATAAAGATACGGCGTTTTGGGATAAAAATAGAAGGATTCCATTGAGTGTGGTTGAAAGAACTTTTATCAAACAGTCCGACAGCATTAAACGGGTTCAATCTTCTGATTATTACTTAGATAGCCTCGAAAAATTGGCCAATAAAATTACTTTAAAGAGTTTGTTTTTGGAGGGACAAGATTACCAAAACCGACGTAAAGGCATCAATATGTCGTTCCAGCCATTGATGTTTTTGTGGCAACCTTGGTGGCCAGGTGGAAGCAGGATTACGATTTTCAATAGCATTGATAAAACGTTTGAAAGCAAAAAGAAAATTACGTTCAATGAAAATATTTCGTATGGTTTAAACAACCAAGATTTACGTGGAACAGTTGTATTGTCAACGCTTTACAATCCTTACAAACGAAAATTGGTCTATATAGCGGCTGGTAGAGATTTTGGATTTGTAAATCCATTTGCCGCTTATATTGATTTGTTTAGGCGCGACAATTTTTATCAGCACGACCATTTAACGGTTTATCACCGCCAAGAAATTTTAAATGGGCTATATTTTAGGGTAAAAGCGGAATTTAGCGACCGAAAGGACATTTCTTATTTCAAATTTTCATCCACCGGCGACAGTTTATTCACAAACAATGTGCCATTGAAATTCAACTCTCACAGGGCAATTTTTGCAGATTTCACGTTGTCTTACACCCCTTTTCAACGGTATTTAAGCGAGCCGAAACAGAAAATCATTTTGGGGTCAACCTGGCCTACATTTATTGTTGATTACCGAAGGGCTGTTCCGGGATTATTCAATAGCACCATCGATTATCAATATTTGGAGTACCGCATTGAGCACGATTTTCCGTGGGGATTGATGGGCAAAAGTGAGTTAAGGGCTACCAGTGGCTCTTTCTTGAAAATAAACAACATCAATGTAATTGATTACAGGTATCAGCGCAGAGGTGATCGTTCAATTTTCACCCCGCCGATGTATGCTTTTCAGCTGTTAGACAGCACCTTTAAGACATTCAAACGGTATTATGAAGTTCACTACCGCCACCATTTTTATGGTTCGGTGCTCAACAAAATTCCATTGGTGAAGAAGTTAAATTTATATGAATCGGTTGGGTTGAGTGCCTTATATGCACCGGAACGACGCAACATGATGTTTTATGAAATGTATTTTGGTGTCGACAAATTGATTAAAATCTGGAGGGAGCGCTTCAAGGTGGGCATTTTTTATTGTGTGGGGTATTCCAATTTATTTGAGGGACCACGCACGGCATTCAAGATCAATTTCGAATTTTACAACCGCAGCAGCAACAGTTGGTAGTATTTTATTCTTGAGGGACGGTGGCTGGTTGCAACAATGGGGCAACAAAAAAGGCCATCTTTCGATGGCCTGCAAGAAATTCAAAAAAATATTTATTATGGTAGTTTTTTTACGTCTACCGCATTTAATCCTCTTTTGCCTTCTTTTAGATCATAAGATACTTTGTCGTTCTCGTTGATCTGATCAATTAAACCTGATACATGCACAAAATGTTCTGTGCCAGTACCGTCTTCGATGATAAATCCAAACCCTTTAGTGTTGTTAAAGAATTTGACAGTTCCAGTTTTCATTATAAAATATTAAATTAAGTTCCACGAAGATAGGCGAAACATTAAGAAAACAAATTTTGTTTTGCAGAAAATGCAAATAATTTTCAAAAAAAACGACAATTGAAAAAATGAGGCGGGTGAAATACCCCAACATTGGGGTGGATTGCCCTACTAAAAAAAATCATTATATTTACCGAATGAAGCAACGCAAAACGTTCATTTTCTTTGTCATAAACACTTTGTTTTTGTGTGCTTCATTTGGTCAATTTACTGCCAAAATATCAGATTTTGCTAAAACACCCTTTCTAGAATTTGAGCATAAACAAACGTATGTTTTGCCCACAAATAGAGGGTTCTGGAAATTTTCAGATTCAGGGTTTTCATTTTATTATTCAAATACCAATGCATTGCCTAACAAGACTTTTGAGGTAAAATTTATTCAACCCAATCACTCCAGGAAATTTATTCAACCCAATTTTCTTCCTCAAAAGTACATTTACCATTTTCCCAATAAACACCTCAGCGGAACCACCGATTTAATTGTTCAAAACCTTTATCAAAATATTGACCTTCTATTACATTCTGCTAAACATGGTCAATTCAAATATTCTTTAGTCGTTCATCCAAAAGCAAACCTAAAAGATATTCAAATACAATACCTGTTCAAGGGACAAATTGTAACTCCGGAAATCTTTGAAAATACTTTTTTGAAATGGCAAAATTCTGAATTTCAGTATGCTGAATTTGGACTAAATGCTTTCACCCCAAATTCCAAAGTACCCATTGAATATACAAGTGTCAACAGTATTATAGGATTCAATGTCCCTCAAAAATCACTGAACTTAAAAAATGCTACCTTAACCATCGACCCTTGGGTTAAATTTATTGATACACTCAAAATATCAAATCCATATTCGAATAAATTGTTTGAAAATATGGCCGTTGATGTTGAACATGACAATGCCGGAAATACTTACATCTATGGAGGGGCAGTCAATTGGTTAGACATTCCAAGAGTTGCAAAATACGATACCAAAGGCAATCTAAAATGGGTGTTTCTTGGAACCATTAATATTGATAATTATTATCAATTTTCTCTTGAGATTTACGGTGGAGGAATAAATTCTTTTACTGTAAACCGATATGAAAACAAAATTTATGTTGGTCCACATTCTAGTCGCAATGTTGGAAATGCAGAATTTGTGAGCCTTGATACCAATGGTTTATGGGATAGCGCCTACCATTCCATTCATTCCATTTTTTACAGGGGATCGTTTTTTACAAAATGCACCGACAAACAATCCAGATGGGTTCAAGGATGTGATTGGAGTGGATATACATCTAATTGGGATCAAATATTGTATGGTAAAATTTCAGATACGTGCAAAAATTGCTTTAAAGCAATAAGTCCAGATACTGTCAAATTTGCAGCAATTAAAATTGTTCTGGATGATGATGATCAAGCTTTTATCAATTATAACGGAGGACTTGGACCACGACATACATGGAAATTTAAATATTCTTCTTACATAACTGAACACTTAAATATCATTGCATCCTTAAATGATTCCTTAAGCAAAGAAAAATGGAATCATAGAAATCCAGAATGGATCATTGGCGTTGCTACAAAATCCAATCATAATCCCAATCCCGAAGGTTATGGACAAGGTGTCATTCTTCATTGTTTGGGAGTGAATTCTCGGTATTTGTGTTACTACGATGGTAAACGCTATCAGGTTTTTAACAAACACAATGGCAAGCTTATCCTTTTTGATTCTTTTCCCAATAAAATTATCCGCGTTCAATCTGGTGTTTATGTTGATAATTGCGACAATCTTTACTTGGGTTTTGATAGTGCCAGAATCAAAGTTTTTAAAATTACTCCTACCAAACTTGTACCCATTCACACCTACAAATTGGTGAAGGAAAACAATTACAAAGTCAACGATATTCGATACAACAACATCACCAAAAAACTCCATTTCTGTGCCGATAGTTTGGTTGGTGTTATCGATTCTTTGATAGGATGCACTCCGGTTGAAACAAAAATTGTGATTGACTCTTCCCTCATTTGCCAAAATAAATCCATTGTTAAAATTCACAACCCCCTCCCCAATAAAAAATACCGTATCATTTGGGAAAATCAAACCAAAAATGACACCATCAAGCAAGTGGTTTACAAGCAAGGCAACTCAGATTCTATAGATATTGTTGATACGCTATTCAACCGAGATCCTAAAGCAAAATACAAAGTGTCTGGGGTCATGTATCAAGCCTGTTTTGACAGCCCACTAACTCCAGTGACCATTTTTCCCTACCATTTTTCTGATACCAATTTGGCTTTCTCGGGTTGTTTAAACGACACGTTTAAGGTCAATTCGAAGTTGTATTTTAAAACAGGAACTTTTTTTGATACGCTAAAAAATAATTGCCAATGCGATTCAGTACTTAAAATCAACATTGCAATTCACAACGATACTGCCGTTTCTCAAAAATATGACATTTGCAAGGGCGATTCTATTTGGTTTGGTGGTAAAGTATATACATCAAATTCTACACATGTTGATTCTTTCTTTACGGTCTTTGGCTGTGATTCTATAGTAACCAGGAATATTGTGGTCAAACCAATTTACGACACATCTTGGCATGAATATTTATGTAAAAATCAAGTATATTCTTACAGAAATAAAAATTACACAGCGCCCAATATTATTTATGATACCATTACTGCGCAAAATGGCTGTGACTCTAATGTGAAAATCCAACTTCATTTAAGTGCATTAAAATCAGATTTTGATATTGATTCAAGCAAAGTTCCTGAATTTTCATTCTTTCAAAAAAGCATGAATCATGTTTCTTTCATTTGGCATTTTGGAGATGGCCAATTCGATACGTCAACCCAACATCCCTCAAAAACGTTTAAAAATATTATCGATTCCACCTATAACATTTGTTTGATTTCTACTGATAGTTTGGGGTGTAAAGACACCCTTTGTAAGCGTGTAAACGTTTATTCATTGAAATATTTTTTGTACAACACTTTTACACCAAATCAAGACGGATTTAATGATCAATTTGTAATTGGATACAACCACGTTCCTTTTAAATACGACATTCAAATTTTCACCCGTTGGGGGACATTGGTTTACCAAAACGACAAAGCAGACATCAATGATAATCAATCATTTTGGAATGGAAAAGTTCATAACATTGGCGCCGAATGTCCGTCTGGAAGTTATTTTGTGCTCTATAAATTCTATTTAAATGGTACTGAAAATGCACCTAAACAAGTGAACGGGGTGATTACATTGATACGGTAAAAAATACCAGCAAATATATTTTCCTATTCTATTTCATAAAATCACGGGGCCTTTAGAAAATTGACAACCATATTCCGAGGAAGTGCAAGTTATGTTTAATTACCAAAACGCACTTTGCATTTATTGCAAATAAAATAAAATCAATGCCTTAGTACAATTTGGAAATCATAAGTGATTGTTTTAGTTTCGTATTTAATCTGAATATTGGCAATTAAAAACACATACAGCGGTTGGGAAATTCTGACGACATTTAAAAGCATATTGACAATTTTAATTGGACTTTCCTTTATGGCTTGTAACAATTCAGCGACAGACCAAGAAAGTATTCCTGCACCTTCACACACCATTAAACCAGTTTCAGCGGACTATCTAAAAAATGACAAAAATGATTCTAATAAAGTAAAAAGAGTAACTGAAATAGTGGTAAAAAACAGAGCCGAATATTCAGAAAGTTTCATTCAAGGGCTTAGAGAAATGGATTTTGAGAAATTTGAGCTTAAAGACAGCCTGCTTTTAATCAACGGCAAAGACACTTCCTATTTTCCTAATATACCTAAAATTGGAAAGCAAATAGTTCTGACTGGCAGAAAGGGTAATCTCGCAATTGCGTTGAAAATAAAACGCATTAACTACACGACAATTGACTATAAAATTGAAATGGTTGAATTCGGCAAGACAAGCCACATTCAAAGCGGACGAGCAGATATAATTTCAAGTTTCTTCTTAGGCGGAGAATCAGACGAAAGTGAAAAAACAGGAAACGTTTATTTCGTGGCAGAGTATTCTGAACACAAAGAAAAGAACTGTTACACCTATATTCGACTTGGTTACGAAGAAAAAACGGGACCATATTTATTGGGTAAGCTTAAGAAGAATTGCAACGGTAAAATTAAGGACATTAACATTAACAACTTTACAGCTCTTATCGAAAAATAAGAAGAAACACTGGATATAACAAGGTTTTTACGTCAGGTTAGTTCACGTGGAAAATTGGGATGTGAAAATCTGATCTTAAACAAAAAGCCCTCTAAAATTAGAGGGCTTTTAAAATGTTTATTCTAAAGAAGATGTTTATTCCACCGTTACAGATTTTGCCAAATTTCTTGGTTGATCTACGTTGCAACCGCGCATTACCGCAATGTGGTAACTTAACAATTGCAATGGAATTGTGTTAATCAACGGACTCAAAGCTTCAATGGTTTCAGGAACTTCAATTACATGGTCTACAATTGAATCCAACCCACGGTTGCCTTCTGTTACCACTGCTATTACTTTTCCTTTACGGGCTTTAACTTCTTGAATGTTGCTCACCACCTTTTCGTAATGTTCGCTGTTGGTAGCAATTACCACAACAGGCATTTCTTCGTCGATGAGGGCAATAGGTCCATGTTTCATTTCTGCGGCAGGATATCCCTCAGCATGAATATAACTGATCTCTTTCAACTTCAAAGCGCCTTCAAGAGCCACTGGGAAGTTGTATCCACGTCCCAAATACAAGAAATTCTTGGCGTCTTTGTATTTGTTTGCCAAATCTACAATGGCATCATTCAACAACAACGATTTTTCAATTTTTGAAGGGATGGTTTCCAGTTCGTTCATGAAAGCTGTGATTTCTTTGATATTCATGGTTCCACGCAACTTAGCCATACCAATTGCCATCAACGCCAAAACGGTCACTTGAGCAGTAAATGCCTTGGTACTTGCAACCCCAATTTCAGGACCTGCATGGGTGTAAGCCCCAGCATGGCTCATTCTTGGAATGCTGCTTCCAACAACATTACACACACCGAAAACCGATGATCCTTTTCTCTTTGCCAACTCCATGGCTGCCAAAGAATCTGCCGTTTCACCACTTTGTGAAATTGCAATGATCAAATCGTCTGGATAAAGGACAGGATTTCTGTATCTAAATTCAGAGGCGTATTCAACTTCAACTGGAACTCTTGCCAAATCTTCAAACAAATATTCAGCAACCAAACCAGCATGCCAGCTTGTTCCACAACCAATTAAAATTAAACGTTTAATTTCTTTCAAGCGGTCGGCATAGTCTTCCATGCTGCGCATCATGATTTCTCCTGTGCCCGCATCAAAACGACCTCTGAAACTATCAAAAATAGAACGTGGTTGCTCGTAAATTTCCTTCAACATGAAATGTGGGTAACCACCTTTTTCAAGTTGCTCTAGATTCAACTCAAGTTCTTGAACATAAGGAACTTGAACCACATTGTCGATTGATTTGATGATCAATTCTTTTTTCTCAACGATGGCAATTTCACCATCATTTAAGTACACCACTTTATTGGTATATTCAATGATTGGTGTAGCATCAGATGCGAAGAAGAATTCACCTCTATCTTTACCCATTCCCACAACAAGCGGACTGCCTTTACGGGCAGCGATGAGGTGTTCAGGGTGATTTTTACTTAAAATTACAATGGCATAAGCACCAACCACTTGTTTGAGCGAAGAGCGCACTGCATCTGCCAAAGGCAAACCAGTATGTTCCATCACATCTTCAATCAAATGCGCCAACACCTCTGTGTCAGTGTCACTTGTGAAAACATGTCCGCGCTGTTTAAGTCCCTCCTTAAGCGTAGCATAGTTCTCAATAATTCCATTGTGAATGATGCTAAGATCGCCAGATTGACTCAAGTGCGGGTGGGCATTTTCATTGTTAGGTTCACCATGAGTGGCCCAACGCGTATGTCCCATACCAATAGAACCAGAGATATCTTGTCCGTCGGTAATGGCTTCAAGGTCAGCCACTTTCCCTTTTTGTTTGTAAATGCGCATATCACCATTTAGAAGTGCAACACCGGCACTATCGTACCCGCGGTATTCTAAACGTTTAAGTCCTTTTACAACAATAGGAAAGGCTTCTTTATTTCCAATGTAGGCTACAATTCCACACATGATGATTTTATATTATAGGCTAAAAGCTGATTTTACAGCAGAAACTGCGTTCAATTCTTCCCAAGGGAACAATTTCACAGTAACTTTAAGTTCATTAGGTTTTCCCTCATTGAACACCTTGGTAACGGTTTCAGGGTTTCTACCCATGTGTCCGTATGCCGCAGTTTCCAAATAGATTGGCGTTCTAAGGTTAAAACGTTGTTCAATATGGTAAGGACGAAGGCTGAATTCCGGCATATTTTTTACGATAGCGGCAATTTCACCGTCGGTTTTAGAAACTTTAGAAGTTCCATAAGTATCTACATAAACACCCACAGGTTCAGCCACACCGATAGCGTAACTCACTTGTACCAAAGCTTGATCACAAACACCAGCCGCAACTAGGTTCTTCGCGATATGACGTGTAGCATACGCTGCACTTCTGTCTACTTTTGAGGGATCTTTACCTGAGAAAGCTCCACCACCGTGAGCACCACGACCACCGTAGGTATCTACAATGATTTTACGACCTGTTAAACCTGTATCTCCGTGAGGACCACCGATTACAAATTTACCAGTTGGGTTGATATGGTATTGGATGTTGTTGTCGAACAAATATTGCAATGAAGCATCTAATTTAGCTTTCACGCGAGGGATCAAAATATTGATGATATCGTGGTTGATTTTGGCCAACATTTCGTTGTCGGCTTTCAGGTTGTCTGCATCAGACGCAGAAGCTGGTTTTATAAAATCATCGTGTTGGGTAGAGATAACGATGGTATCAATTCTCACTGGCTTGTGATCATCAGAATACTCAATGGTTACTTGGCTTTTTGCATCTGGGCGCAAGTATTTGATTTCGTTGTTTTCTCTGCGCATTTCGGCAAGTTCTTGTAAAAGCAAGTGAGCCAACATCAAAGGCAAAGGCATATAATTTTCTGTTTCGTTTGTTGCGAAACCGAACATCATACCTTGGTCGCCAGCCCCTTGATCTTCAGGATTTTTACGCTCAACACCTTGGTTGATATCAGAACTTTGTTCATGAATTGCAGATAAAATACCGCAACTATTAGCATCGAACATATATTCACTTTTGGTATAACCAATTTTGGCAATTACACCGCGAGCAATGCTTTGAACATCTAGGTAAGCTGTTGATTTTACTTCACCAGCCAACACAACCTGACCTGTTGTTACCAATGTTTCACAAGCAACTTTACTGGTTGCATCATAAGCCAAAAAGTTATCGATGAGGGCGTCAGAAATCTGATCAGCCACTTTATCTGGGTGCCCTTCAGACACCGATTCGGATGTAAAAAAATACGGCATTTTTGAATATTTTCACAAATATACAAAGTTCGGTGCTATTTTTATAAACAGCCTTTGTAAGTGGTCGATTTTCTTCACTTTGATGAAAAAAAATGGGTATCTTTGCAGCCTATGTTTGAAAACCTGCAATCCAGATTAGAAAAAGCGTTTAAATCGCTTAAAGGACAAAGCAGCATCAACGAGCTGAACGTTGCCGAAACTGTGAAAGAAATTCGCCGAGCCCTGATAGCGGCCGACGTGAATTTCAAAGTTGCCAAATCTTTCACCGACGATGTTTTAGAAAAAGCCCGTGGTCAAAATGTAATTAAATCTGTTTCACCAGGACAATTACTCACCAAAATTGTTCACGATGAACTCGTTGCTTTGTTTGGGGGTACTACCCAAGAACTTTCTACAAAAGGTTCACCAGCAATCATTTTGATAGCAGGTTTACAAGGTTCTGGTAAAACCACTTTCACTGGAAAACTCAGTAAATATTTAAAAAGTCAAGGTAAAAATCCTTTGGTAGTGGCCGGCGACGTATACCGTCCTGCGGCACGTGAGCAACTCCGCGTGTTGGCTTCTCAAACAGAAGTTGGCTACTACACTGAAAACGAAAACAATAACCCCATCAGCATTGCCGAAAATGCAATCAAATATGCCAAGTCCAACAACCACAATGTGGTGATTGTAGATACCGCTGGTCGTATTGCTATCGACAAAGAAATGATGGACGAGATAGCGTCCCTCAAAAAAGCATTAAATCCAACAGAAATTTTATTCGTTGTGGATTCAATGACGGGTCAAGATGCTGTAAATACCGCAAAGAACTTCAACGATGTTTTGGATTTTACCGGTGTGGTTTTAACCAAACTCGATGGTGATACCCGAGGTGGTGCAGCTCTTTCCATCAAATCTGTGGTGAACAAACCGATTAAGTTTGTTTCAAACGGCGAAAAAATGGACGCATTAGACGTGTTCCACCCTGATCGTATGGCTGGCCGTATTTTGGGTATGGGAGACGTTGTTTCTTTGGTTGAGCGTGCGCAAGCCACTTTCGATGAGGAAGAAGCACAGCGCCTTTCTAAGAAAATTGCCAAAAATAAATTCGACTTTGAAGATTTCTTGGGACAATTGCAGCAAATCAAAAAAATGGGTAACATGAAAGATTTGTTGGGAATGTTGCCCGGTGTGGGAAGTAAAATCAAAGATTTGGATATCGACGACAATGCATTCAAGGGTATTGAGGCTTTAATTCAATCTATGACACCACAAGAACGCGAAAAGCCTGAACTTTTAAATGCTTCTAGAAAGCAGAGAATTGCGGCTGGTAGTGGTAGATCTGTGCAAGAATTGAATAAATTATTGACACAGTTTACCCAAATGCGTCAGATGATGAAAACCATGAACAACAACCGTGGAAAAATGCGCGGCATGTTCAAATAAACCCATGAAAAAAGATTTAAGCAGCATCCGAAAAGACTATCTGAAAGGAAGTATTTCTGTAGATAGCATGCCTGAAAATCCATTGGATGCCCTGCAACTATGGGTCAACCAAGCCATTGAAGCAGAAGTTGAAGAACCAACAGCCATGAACATTGCCACCATTTCTGAGGGAAATTTCCCTACATCGCGTGTGGTTTTATTGAAGGAAATTGTTTCTGAGGGACTTGTGTTCTTCACTAATTACGGAAGTACGAAGGGAAAAAACATCGAGGCAAACCCAAATGTTGCCGTTAATTTTTTCTGGCCTGCTTTGGAACGTCAGGTGAGAATTCATTGCACGGCTAGTAAAATATCTGCAGAAGATAGCGATTCGTATTTTTATTCTCGACCGTTGGGATCTCAAGCTGGCGCTATTGTGAGTCAGCAAAGCAGTGAAATAGATAAAAATGAAAATTTAGAGGAACGTATACAATTGTTACTCAATAGTGGAACAGAATTAAAACGTCCTGAGAATTGGGGTGGATATTTGTTAAAACCAAGTTATTTTGAGTTTTGGCATGGCAGAGCTAGCAGAATTCACGACCGAGTTGCATACACCCAAGAAGATTTTATTTGGCAGAAAAAAAGATTATCACCATAAATTTAATTGGTTTTATTTTCATGGAATCATGAAAATGTTGAAGGAAGGTTGCGGGGTTGAGACACAACCTTCTTTTCAACAAAATTGGGCAAGATTACAGAAAAGTATAAAAGCACAAAGAGAGCTGTAAGACCTGTAATTCTTGAAGATTTTTCAATCTTGTTGTGTATATTACAAAAACGATGCCAAAAATTTATTTTGATAAAATAAAATGAAAAATGGCTCCTTTTGGGGAGCCATTTTTTTGTTTCAAAGTCAAATTACTTTTTTGACTTTACGTCTGAGGTTTTTTTGTTAAACGCTTAGGACGTGATTTCCCGTAGGTTCCTTTCCAAAGCTTACCTCTTTTCGATTTTTTGTCGCCTTTTCCCATAAGTTTTTAGATTAGAATATATTGAAAATTGAATTTAGTTACTTGTTTAGTGCTTGATCTGAGAACCCTTCCATCAAATCGGTAGAGATTCCGGTGAAGCTAAATCCTCCATCGTGGAAGAGGTTTTGCATGGTAACCATGCGGGTATAGTCGCTGAACAAACTCACACAATATTGTGCACATTGGTCGGCAGAGGCATTACCGAGCGGACTCATTTTATCGGCATAGTTATAGAAAGCGTCAAAGCCACCAACTCCGCTACCTGCTGTAGTTTTGGTAGGACTTTGAGAGATTGTATTCACACGAACTTTCTTTTGTTTACCGAAGTGGTAACCGAAACTGCGGGCAAAGCTTTCTAAAAGGGCTTTTGCATCGGCCATTTCACCATAATCAGGGAAGGTTCTTTGAGCAGCAATGTAACTTAGGGCAACAATTGAACCCCAATCGTTCATAGCATCTGCTTTCATCAAAGATTGCATCAAACGATGAAACGACATTGAAGAAATGTCGAAACTTTGGTGCATATAATCATAGTTAGAATCGGTGTAAGGGTTTTTCTTACGAACGTTCAAACTCATTCCTACGCTGTGTAAAACGAAATCAATCTTACCGTTGAATGCGGTCATTGCACCAGAGATCAAGTTTTCAAGATCTTCCATTTTGGTTACATCGGCGTAAATCAATGGAGCATTCAATTTCTGTGCTAATTCTTCAGTTTGTCCTACTCTTGCAGCAACTGGAGCATTGGTTAACACAATATTTGCACCTTCGGCAACGCATTGTTCTGCAACTTTCCAAGCGATAGATGCTTCATTCAATGCACCGAAAATGATTCCATTTTTACCTTTTAAAATTTGATTGGCCATAGCAAATTATTTTGATGCGAAAATACTTGATTCTTTAGACAAATGAAAATGAAATAAAACACACAATTAACAATCATTGAATTACAGTAATTTGTCATTTTAAAAAATTCACCTGTTTATTTTTGAAAATGTAGAAATTTATCGCTTAATTTACACTGAATATTGAATATAAATACGATGAAGAAAAATTTACTCTCAATTTGTGTTGCATTGTTTATGAGCTTGAACCTGTTCGGGCAATTTACAAGTGATAATTACAAAATTATCAGCAACATACCAGTAAAAACTGGAATGAAAAAAGTATCGAGTAGGTCAGCAAGTAATCCCAAAACATGCGACACCGATACCAGCTATTTCACCAATTTATCAACCTCTATTGCCAGTGGATCTTACCAATATAGATCGCTGACAGTTGGACAAGGTCAAGGTTTAGGTCAGTTTTTTGGAGCGCCAACTACAATCACAGTTTCTGGATTTAGATTTTACGGCTATTTCATTTATGATACAGCTGCCAAAGTAAAAAGTACTTATGTACATTGCAGACTTTATAAAGCAGGAGCAGACTCGTTGCCTACTGGCTCTGCGTTGGCAAGTACAACGTTCAAACTTGATACCATTCAAGGTTCTTTATTGTTGAGCAGAATCAAACGTGATGTATATTTCTCAACTCCTGTTGACTGTAATTTCCCTTACATTATTACCATTGAAAGTGACAGTGTAAACTCAAAACCAGGTGTTGTTACCAATGCATGGCAGTACGGTGATGGTGAAGGTAGAAATTTGGCAGTAGGTTCGGTGAGTGGTAAATGGTACAGATGTTTGCAATTAAACATCGGTGGCGTTTCATTTGATGCACATATGCAATACTATCCATTTGTGAAATACAAATTTGGAACAGACTTTACCACAAATATCAATTGCTACAATGTTATTGATACTTTGAGATTCACCAATCAATTGAAAACAAATGTGGCTGGTAGTGTATACTACAACCAATATCAATATTATGATGAATTAGGTTATGGATATAACGATTATTGCCATAACTGGGTTATCAATGGAAGTACTTATATCTTCAACACAGTAGATGCAAAATACAAATCTGGATCAAAGAAAAACTTATCCGTTGCATTGCAATCTATGGTTGTAACTTACACTTCAGGTTTGTGTTATGACACTACAATAAAAGATGTGTACTTCAAACCTGTGGCTCCTACTTTGGTTAAAGCAGCCAACGGCTGTATTGGAGATTCACTTAGAATGAGCGTTACTGGAGATGCCGGTGTAACATTTGCTTGGTATAAAAAACAAACAGATGCCAATCCATTCTATACGGGTTCTTCATATACTATTTCCAATGTTCAAAAGCCTGATACATTTCATGTAAAATCTATTAATGGTACCTGTACTTCTGGATTTTTAACCATTTATCAAAAAGCAAGTGCTTATCCAACTACATTAACCACTAAAAACGATTCTATTTGCTCAAGCGCAACAGCAAACCTTACAGGAAATACTGATGCAGGAGTAATTGAGTGGTGGACAGCGAAAACTGGCGGAAACAAAATCTATACTGGTAACAGTTATCAAACTCCTCAATTGTATGCAGATACTACATTCTATGCACAAGCTAACAACAATGGTTGTATTTATAAGGGCGGAAGAGCTACTGTGAAAGCATTTGTAGGAAGTTCTTACGCTCCAACATTGCCAAGTAACGTAAAAGATACAAGTATCTGTTTCAATACAAGTGCAGTAGTAACATTGTCTGCAACACCATCTAGTGGTTCTTCTCTACGTTGGTACGACGTTGCAACAGGTTCTACTCCTTTGTCTACAGGAAATACTTATGATGTAACCGTTAATTCTCGTGGTACTCAAACTTACTATGTAGAATCTTGGAACGGCGTTTGCGGAAGTGGTAGAACTGCCATTAATGTAACTGCTGCAAAAGCTCCATCAGTATTCACTAGAACCAATGCAACAATTTGCTCAGGTGATTCAGCAACCGTTGGTGCATCTACTTTGTGGGGTAACATCGATTGGTACTCAAGCAAAGGTGGTTCAGTTGTTTCTAACAATAAAACATACACAGTTGGTGGTTTAACCAACAACATCAATTACATTTATTTCAAAACCCGTGAAGAAAATTGCAGCAGCGCAAATTATGATAGCGTAAAAGTTACTGTGAACACTGCTCCTACAGTAACCAAAGTAACCAACAACGATGTTTGTCAAAAAGGTTTAGGTGAAATCCAAGTAGAAATGGGTGCTGGAAACATCAATTGGTATGCAGATGAAACAACTTCTTCTGTTTATGCAACTGGTAAAACAGTTTCTTTAGGCCAAATGTGGTCTAACATCACAGTTTACTATGCTACAGAGTCTAATGGTTGTTTTGGAGCAAGAACTCCAGTTACTGTTAAAGCTCTTCCTAGGCCAACTGCTGGTTTTACATGGACGCTTGCTTGGCCTCGTTTGGTAACTTGTACTCCAATCACAACAGCAGGAATGACCTTCTCTTGGAACTGGGGTGATGGTAATACAACATCTGGTTTGCCAGCTGCACATACTTATGCGGCAGAGGGTAACTACACCATCAAATTGGTTACAACAAGCACTTCAAACGGATGTACAGATACAGCAGATATACCGGTTGCAATCAGTCATGTTTCTACTAAAAACATCAGCAACCCAGTTGTAACTGTTTATCCTAACCCAGTTAAATCTGGTACTATGTTAAATATCCAAGGAATTCAAGCTTCTGAATTGCATTGGTACGATATGAGCGGAAGAGAAGTTGCCGTTGAAAAAGTAACCGAAAACATGTCTGTTGTTCCTGCGCGATTGAACACTGGTCTTTATTGGATCAAAGGTTCTAGCAACGAACAAACATTCAAAGCATCTATTTATATTCATTAATTTAACCATAAATATTACATAAAAAAAGGGGCTATAAGCCCCTTTTTTTATGTCTCTCTCCCGTCCTGAAATAAGTTGTCACACAAACAACTTATAAAATGAAGAAACAAGCAGAACAAAAACAGAAGCGTAGTCAACGAGATTATAGCTTATCTTTTAAATTACAGGTAGTATCAGAAGTAGAAAAAGGAGAACTGAGTTACATTCAAGCTCAAAGAAAGTATGGAATTCAAGGAACAAGTATCGTTTTAGCTAAGCAATCATTTTTATCGTATTGGAAAGATTTAGTAATAATGAGTCAAAAATACCCTGAGAGCATGATTAGATAGTTAAATGCATTGCTAATAGATAAAGGTATTGATATCAATAGATTTTACTGATAAAATGTTATTTATTTTCATCTCAAACTCCAATGAAAGCCTGCTGTGAACTATAATAATTGTTGATTTAGCTATGAATACCAAAATGGTTTAATAATCATTCTAATAAATCAAATGAATCTTGAAAAATAATTCTAGCTACGTTTTAATAATTTTATTAATCATGATGGTCATCCGCATCTTTGATGCCCATAGACATCAAATTAAACGACATTACGAGCATCATGATAGCAAAGCCTGGTATAATGGCCAAATAAGCCTTATCTATCACCAAATATCCCAAATTCTCTTTAACCATGATACCCCAACTCGGTGTGGGAGGCGCTACCCCAAGTCCTAAAAAACCCAAACCTGCTTCTAAAAGTATTGCCGCAGCAAAATTTGTAGTTGCGAGCACAGTAAGCGATCCTTTTAAATTGGGTAATATGTGTTTAAACATGATGTGCATGGAAGAAAATCCGGCGATTTTCGATGACAATATAAACTCTCTATTTCTCAACTGCATGGTTTGCCCTCTCACAACCCTCGCTACTTCCACCCAGCTACTCAATCCTGTAGCCAATAAAACTTGAAAATACCCTTTCCCCAAGAAAAAACTCAATCCCAAGGCTATTAGCAACGTGGGAATGGACCAAAATACCGTGATCACCCATGTTAAAAACTGATCAATTTTACCTCCAAAATATCCCGCAACCAATCCAATAAAAATGCCTATAATTAAACTTAAAAACATGGCTAAAAAGCCGATACTTAAAGATACCCTTGCACCAATTACCAAACGACTATAAATATCGCGACCAAATCTATCGGTACCTAACAAGAAATAACGACTTTGAATTTTTCCAAGCTGCAAAGAATCGATGTTCATGGTCAAATACATACCCCGCTTTTCATTGAAAAATGTGAGTTGTGATTGATTTTGCTGGGTTTTAAAACTGTCGGAGACGGAAATCATCTCTCCGAGACCATTATCCCCCAAAATCCAAAAAAACGGTGACCTAGGTTCTGAACGCAATTTTTGAACAAACAACTTGCTACTTCCTGGCGACAAACTTGCCCATTCAGGCATAATTTGATTGGCATCCTCTGAAGTATCGGGCGTAATCGCATAACCTAGTGTACCCAACACCGCAAAAATTGCACAAACGGCAAATCCAACATTAAATAATGGCTGTTTAAACAGTTTTTTGAGCATGGTTGATGCCATTTTTATGGTAAATATCCAAAACTACAATAATTGCTGTAAATGCCCAAAGGGGAACAGCCACCTTATCGTATTGACTGTAATTGTTTAAAACGGCATGTGCATAATAGGTAATTAAACCCAAAAGCACCAAGGTAGCCGTTAATTTTACCTTTAAAACAGTGGTTGTGTAAATTACTTTAAAAGCAGTTGAAATGGTAACTAACACCAAAGCGGCCCATAAAATCAAACCTATGAAACCCATTTCGCTCATGGCAGAGAAAAATTCACTATGAGCATCCCCCAAATCACCAGAATTGGTACTAATAATGGTCAATTCTGAGCTTTTCTGGAAAGGTCCATATTTGAAAACATAAGTTCCCGGTCCAAACCCAAACCAAGGGCGTTCAGCCACCATCCTACTGGCACATTTCCATCTGTTGATGCGTTCCAAATTACTTGGATCTGTAGTAATGTTACTCACAGATTTAACGTGCCCTTCTAATTCATCGCTTGAACCTTGCTTGTTTGCTTCAAGAGAATATAAAATTTCATCTTGCTGCACCACCGCATACGTTCCCACAGAAAGTAACACCACCAATATCCAAGAAAATTTAATTTTTAAATTTAATATCCCCCATAAACCAAAGGCCACCACCAAACTCAACCAAGTTGCCCTAGTAAAACTTACAATGATTCCGAAGGTTAATATAAAGAGTGCAAACAATAAAACAGGACTAATAAACACGTGAAAATCAAATTGACGCACGTAAAATGTATAGAAAAACAAAATGAAGAAAGCAAAGGCAATGGCTGCTGCATACATTCCATGATCTGGAAAAAATGGCCAAGAAATTCCATAACTTGAACTTCTTGAAAAGCCATCCGCAGAATGCATCACTAGGGTATAACCCACACAAACCAAAGTGAAAATTGTGAATGCCTTTAAGAACCAATGAATGTTTTTATAATCTCTAAAAATGCGAATACCAAAAAAGAAAAACAGCGTAATGTACCAAGTTCTTGCAAGGCTGAATTTTACACTCACCAAATTCATGGTACTAAAAATACTGGTAACCCACAGCCATGATAAATAAAGTACAACCGTTATTACCAATGGATGTTTAAAAAAGGTCAAATTAAATTTACCTTCTTTGAAAACGTGAAACAACAACAATAGAAAAAGTAAAATATACATTGGTTCTGTTGGGAGGGACATACCAAATCCACCAAACAGATTGTCGTTATTCACTGAAAGTGGGGCCAAAGCGCCAAAAAATAACAGGGCTTTTTCTGTGTATAAAATACTCGCGATGAAGGCAAATAGACCAATTGGAATTAAAACAACCCAAAATTGCTGCGCAACAATGGCAAAAACAAATAAAAATACCGTAAGCACCAGTGCCGAAAACAGAATAAACTTCTGCTTAGACGAAAAATGCATTGGCAATAAATTCATGGATTATTTTCTGCGGAACAATTCCATACTTGCCAAAACTAGGGCAGTAGCGAAAAATGTACCAAACAAAGATAAAATGATAATGAAAGTGCGTTTAGGCCAAGCTTTGATTTCTGGAACCGTAGCCGATTCAACAGTGAATTTGTGCGACAATGTTTCACCAACGTCTACTTTTCTCTTTTCATATTGAGTAATCAAATCACTCTCCTTCTCTTCTTCCAATTTAATCAATTCATTGAGCGCAATAAAATCGCCACCACTGGCAACCAATGTCTTTTGTTCCTCTAGAAGCTTTTTCATTTCACCCACTTTACCACTTGATTGTGCTTTATAAATTTCTTCTGCCAACGCCCTACTTTGTTCTTCGTAGTTTGTGATACCATTCTGACCCAACTTTCTCAATTCATCCTTGATATTTTGGATTTTATTTCTTTTTTCCTGCAGCGCTCGCTCAACAATTTGCAAGGCTGGAGTTGCTACCTGATTTTGAACTTCAGTGGTAATACTATCGTATAAATTGGCAATTCCATTGGCCAAATCAGCCGCCATTTTTGGATCTTCATCCATTACCTCGATTTTAATACTGAGGTATCTGGTTCTTTCAAAGCTAAAATTCTCTTTGA